>WNFR01000298.1_pt1 | contig 51710 bp, 51 predicted proteins | sample 5400221 | NCBI WGS metagenome assembly WNFR01 (sample SAMN13153357, study PRJNA577476) | soil metagenome | isolation source: 40 cm soil under Madrone tree | place: USA:California | collected 2016-06-14 | reverse complement strand
AACGTAGTCAGCGTTTCTTCCTGAAGTTGCTCGGCCACGCTGAACTCAACGATCTGATCCGCGCCGAGCGCTGCAATCAACTTGGCGGGCGTACCGAGCGCGATGATACTCCCGTGGTCCATGATCGCCACACGGTCGCACAGTCGCTCAGCCTCTTCCATGTAGTGCGTCGTCAGGATGACCGTGCCGCCGCCGCGTCGGAACGTCTCGACAACTTCCCAGAGTTTCAGACGCGCCTGAGGATCCAGTCCGGTTGTCGGCTCATCCAAAAAGAGCAGGTCGGGATCGCTGACCAACGCACAGGCAACTGCTAGCCGCTGCCGCTGCCCGCCCGAGAGTTTACCGACGCGTGAATTGCGCTTTTCATCCAACTCGACGATACGAACTACTGCGTCTACGTCGCGGCCGCGCCGGTAGAAACTTCGGAAAAGGCGCACGGTCTCCGCGACGGTGAGCTTCTCCGCGAGTTGAGTTTCCTGAAGCTGGACGCCGAGGTGCTGGCGCAGGTCGTTATCGTCGCCGGAGCCCCACGCGCGCCCAAGCACTTCGACGGTGCCGCTGGTGGGTGGAGTCAAACCCTCAAGAATCTCCACTGTAGTTGTCTTCCCTGCACCGTTCGGCCCGAGCAAACCCAAGCACTCCCCCGCGCGCACCTCAAGGTCAAGACCATTGACGGCAGTTACATCGCCGTATCGTTTGACTAGCCCCAGGCAACGTGCCGATGACGGTGCTTCTCTTGCCTGCGCAGTTTTGAGTTCTGTTGTTATGTGGGTAGACATTTTGTTTACGGAGCGTAATACGATCTTACGAATAATAGGTTTAGTTAGCGACGTGTCAAAGGACGCCTTGCGGCGGCGCTCGCTTTCCGCTGTCATTCGACGACGTGACCCGGTAGGCTTGGTTTCCCGGAGTAAGCTTGGGGTTTCTCATTCAAATCCCACACGGGAGAAGCTGTGAAAAGAAGCATTACGGTTTTCACCCTGGCAGGGTGAGATGTTTATAGCCTGAGTTGAAATGCCAGAACCAACGGCGTTCGGAGGAGCGGAATGCAACTAGAGCTTCAGCACGCGAGTAGAGTTCCGCTCCTTCGAACGCCGCCGGAGGGGTTTTGTTCTTCGAGCTATAAACATGCGACCCCTAACGGGGTGAAAACCGTTACGCTTTTTTTCAGGGCTTCGGGAGTCGTCGAGCCTAGGGCGATTAGAGACTGGGTCGGTAAGGCACTTTTCCAAGTCTTCTAAACCCCGCAACATTTCTTGTACTTCTTCCCGGACCCACAAGGACATGGCTCGTTGCGGCCGGGGCGCGGCGTTTCATATCTCACGGTGGGATTCTTCAGTTCTTCTCCAGTCACAAAACGCCATTTTCCATCCTCACGTTCGAACAGGCTCTTTTCCTTGTGACTCTGATCCTTTCCATACTGTGTAAATTGGGCTTCAAAAGAGACGAAAGCTTTGTCGTCAGCGACAAGCTTGGTGTCGACGATTTCCAATCCGCGCCACGTAGAAGTTTGCGACCATTCACGGATGTGTGGAATATCGATTTCACGCCTGGTGCGTGAATGGGTCGAAGCCACGATGAAGTCGATTGCACCAGTGACGAAAGCCGTATAGCGTGCGCGCATCAACTCTTCGGCCGTTTGGCTTTCTCGTTCGCGCGAGAGAGCTCGGTCCGCGAGGAGTTTTCCAGCAGTCTGGCAGTTGGGACAATAGTTTGTCTCGTTCGATGCGTAGCGAATGCGCTGAATCTTGTTTCCGCAACGAGGACATGACTGTTGGTAACGACCGTGAACCGCCATCCCTTCGCGGAACGCTGTCACCTTTTCCGGAAATCTATTGCCAGATTCTGCGCGCAAACGCTCAACCCACTCAGTCAGCTTGGCGCGCGTCGCTTCGAATAGGCGTTGGATTTCGCCGGGCGTGAGTTTTTGCGTCAAGGCGACGGGAGAAAGTTGGGCTGCGAATAGGATTTCGTCCGAGTAGGCATTCCCGATACCACTAAACAGTCGCGGATCTGTAAGTGAGCGTTTCAATGTGTGGTTCGCCGACTGGAGTACCTGCGCAAAGTGGTCCAAATCAATTTCAAGAATTTCCAATCCGCCTGGATCGAGACGGTGGAGGCCAGCCTCTCCTTTCACCACATGCAGTGAAGCTCGTCTCTTAGAACCAGCTTCCGTCAAGGAAAGCGTTCCATTACTGAATTGGAAAGTTGCCAAGATTGGTTTCTTAGGATTCTTGAGAGGCTTTCGACTGTTGCTCTCAACCTCCTGCCAGTGAAGGCGGCCGGCAATCATCAGATGCAGAACAAGCCAGAGATCTTGTTCCAGCCCGAAGCCAATGCGCTTACCTACGCGGCGCAACTGAAGAACCTTCTTACCTTCCGCGCTGGTGATTGGCGGTTCGGCAGTACGCAGTAGAAAAGGCGACGCAAGGTGCACGCGTTCGAGCGTATGACCTTGAATACGCTGCTCGAGCGCTTCGATATACACAACGATGTCCGGTAGTTCAGGCACAATTTCCGACAGGTTAGCGGGTCGGAGCGCAACCCCACAAGTGCGCATGGGTGGCAGCCTGGAGAGTGGGCGCGTGACTGGAGTCTCCAAAATTAGGACACTACGCGAGTGAAACGCGAGTGACGTAGACGTTGACTTTCACCCCAGTAAGTGGATATAAGCACGAGCATTCGATCAGTTTGACAACAGCCCTTACTCGCTCGTAGAAAGTCAGCTTAGGATGAGTAAATCCATGAATAGACAAGAAGGTAAACAACGTACGGCAAATACGGCAACTGCCGCCACGCGAGCCCTGCAACCAAAGAGGATTGTGGGTCATGCGTCATTGGGTGTACACGAAAAAGAGATTTTGGGCTGGAGCCACGAAAGAAGGCTAGCGGAATTTCAGAAAGTAAACAAAGGCTTTGATGCTAAGATGCTGGAAGCCAAACTTCTGTATATTGACAGTATGACCATCGACAATGGTGAAATTCTCGATGCTTTAAGAACCAATCCTAAGCTCACCTGGGAGATGGTAAGGGATATGTTTCTTGGGGGACCGATCAATGGCTATACGTCGACCTTTCACGGTCTGGAAGACGTAAATTACCCCGAACACTTCTGGAAAGCGACTATTGAAAACGAGAGAGAAAAACTGATTAGGTCTTGAACGTTGCTTCCCATTCACATGGCAAGGGGCCCACATGGACAAGGTATGGCAGCGACAGCTAACGCATCAGTACGCATCCGAATCATGGCGAAATGACGAATACTGTCTCTCTTCAGAAGAGGATGCGTTCATGCGGCCCTACCGATCCCATACCGAACCTGACGTGCTCGATCAGAGCCGGCTATTGGATTTGCTTGGTCGGATAAATTACAAGATTCTGAGCGGCAATAGAGTTTATATTGAAGCCGGCGGAGTCGTTTACAAGGCTCTCTATGGCGCGTACTGGCGCAGCGTGTTTACCGGTGCGGAGCACTATTCACTTAGGTGCGAGGAAGTCTCGGGTTCGAAATGGCTTGAAGATAGCAATGACGAGGCGGTGGTCGATTTACCCATCGTTTATTCAAACGACGGTTGGACAACCAAAGGTCATTCCCTCGGGTTCATGCTAGCCCGAGATTGACACTATTCTGTCTCCCGCCTCACAGACTGAAACTAATTCGCTTTAACAAGTTGTCTCCTGAAATATTCACGCCAACTCTCAGGTAGCGCCTCGAGCGCGATGGCTCGCCGCATCCCGTCCTTGTCGCCCTTGTCTCGAGCGTACAGACGTGTGATATCAGCCACCGTGACGTTGTTCTCGTCGCGCTGAATCAATTCAATCTCATCGCCTGCCTCAACCTCACCCTCGCGTTGGACCGAGAAATAGAATCCCGTCCGTCCACTGGCCAGAAATCTCCTCAGGATATCCGAGCGGCCAAACTTAATACCGAGTTTATAGCAGGGCATACGAGGCTCAGTAACCATTACCTGTGCTGAGCCGATGCCGAAGCGGTCGCCAATGTTAATGGTTGATTCATTCAACCCTTCAGTCGTGAAGTTCTCGCCAAACATTCCCCAGGGCAGTTCCGTGCCTGGCAACTCGTCGCGCCAGTAGCTGTAATGTTCCGTTGGGTAGACATAAACTGCCTTACTGCGCCCGCCATGAACGGTTAGATCTGCTTGTTGATCGCCGTCAAGGTTGAGCGTGCGCAGCACTACGCGGCCAGCGACGGGCTCTTTGTAAATACCAGTCGAAACAGTCTGCTCATTCCACACCACAAGACGAGGGCGGCCGACATTGACGGAGATAATCCTCATGATTGATTAACTGAAGCCTACCCGCGCTTCTTGGCGGGCTTGGGCAGAAAACCACGTAGCTGTTGCGGATCTTTAGAAGGACCGGGACTCTGTTCGGGACGAGTCTTTGCTCGTTCCTGCTTTTCTTTCGCTATTGATTCTTTCAATCGCTTTTTGGCACGCTTGTTCATGGGGAGATTATACAGGAGATGGGTTCTGACATAGTTGGCTTATTTCATCTCAAACGTCAGCTTGCCAAGACTTCCACTCGCCCCGGCTGCCCAGCCAACGCCGGTACCACGAACAAAGCTCAGTGTGTCAAAGCCCGGACCTTCAAGTGGCATCCACGTGTGACCATCGTCGGTCGAGTAATCTGCGCCTGATGGACCAAGAGCAACGAGCATTGGTGTTTTCGCGCCTGGCACGTACGCAACGACCGAACGATAGCCAGAAAGTCCTTTCATGAGTACCCAGGTTGCGCCACCATCGCTTGTTACTGCGAGATTGTCGACGGCCTCTTTCTCCTTCGTATAATCACCACCGGCAACGACGCCGTGCTTCGCATCGCGGAAAGCCACCGAGAAGATACCGGCAGATGGACCAGCTTTTAGCGGTGTGTCGGCGGCCTTCCACGTGCGTCCACGGTCAGTAGTGAACAGCACGCGTGCTTTTCGACCGGAGCCGGTGCCAATCCACGCGTTAGTCTTCCCATACAATGCGATGTTTGTGCCGCTAGCCGCAAATGCTCCTTCATTCTCGAGAGCAGCCGGCAAAAGGGTAGTAGGCACACGTAACCAAACTCGCCCGCCGTTCTCGGTGGTCATAATGCAAAAACGGCCGTCAATCGAGTCGCCTATGACGATGCCGTGGTCGGCGTCCCAGAAAGACATCGCGTCAAAGAATGCCTTTGGATCGTTGTTCTTGAACTGCAGGATCCATGTCGCACCGGTATCTGTCGTTTTATAAATGCGAGATGCTGAACCATTGCCAATCGAGAGGACGTAAGCTGTCTGAGCGTCGATTGCATCGATGTCCCGAAAGTCGACCATATCTTTTGGGTCAGCAGTCACTGTCAGCTTCAGCCACGTCGAGCCACCGTCGGCCGTCCGCAAGACCGTGCTTCCGGAGCCACTAGCCCAGGCGATGCGATCGCTCACAGCACTGACGCCGCGTAAACGGGCCGTTACGCCGCTGTTCTGCAGTGTCCAGTGCGGGTTGAGTAGAAGCAAGGTACTTAGGATGGGGAGTAGAAGCTTCATTCCGGGTAAGACAATCATTTGTAATCAGGTTCAAAGCACTCAGTACAGAACCGCGAGCGTAGCCGGATGCCGCCATTCAACTCTCGCGTTGCTCTAATTATATCGGTTTGAGGTTGAATGGCGGCATCCGGTCGCTACGCTCGCGGTTCTGTATTGAGCGCTATTCCGACGCTCGTTATTTGAACGCCGAGTTCTTACACAGTCTCGTGAGTGAGTTGGATTTCGTAGTCACTGACCCGGTTGTTACTTGTTGCGGTGCTGGTATGCGGCGACTGCCTCGATCGCTCCCTCATGCATTCGCTCGGGCCGAACATAGAGCCAGTGCTTTTCAAACTCCTCATCGGTCATGGTCGCACTGGCAGATCGTTCCTTGTTCTTTAACCACTGCTCGGCCCACTGCCGGAGTTTTGCATCCTGGTTGAGGGCTGTCCGTGCTGTGTGCATATTCAGAGGCATACTCATGTCACTATACTTCCCTTCCGGTGCCAAAACGTCATATCGCCTACTTTGAAAGAACCTTATCTCGCTAGAGGTCCTGGTGCCCGCGGTCAAAAGTTAACACCGAGAGCAGCAAGGATCGCGAGCACTACCGCCAGAATCGCTTCTCCGGCGATCAAGCCCGAGGCAAGCGGAATGCGGTAATCATCTTCTGACTTCCGCGAACTTTTCGCCCAGATCAATTGGCCCACGCCACCCAAAATGAAGGTCATCAAGACAGAGGCGGGAATGAGCATACCGATACCAATCGCAGCCGGCGACGGCGTCTTCTGACTATACATCTCCGCCAGCAAAGTTAATCCAATTCCTACCACAATTCCTATCAACAATCCGACCAGGCAACCGGGCGGCAGCGCACTGAAACCCTTCGTTAGCAGTTCTGCGAAGCCCGCCCACTTAACGCTGATTGGCGACGAAAGACCTTGCGGTCCAATACCAAACTTGTCACGCAGCACCGGGTAGACGACTGCCGTCGCGATGGATCCGACAGGGGCCGCAATCAACTGCGCGATCGTCAGATTCCGACTGTTCGAACCGATCAACTGCCCGGCCTTGAAGTCCTGCATCAGCGCTTCCGAGGTTACCGCTATCGTTCCTGTCAGTCCGCTGGATGACATGTTGACCGGCACGTTGCCGGGTGAGATGAAAGCGAAGATCGCCTGCATCATGTTTGACATCGCGCTTATGGGTCCCCAGTTTGTTTCGCCGAGTACGCGCAAGCCGACCAGCATGAGCGGGAGTGACAGGAGAATGGCGATGAAGGAAAGCCACATCGGAATGCCCATGCTGAAGTACTGGACCAGACAGATCACTACAGTCATTACCAACGATCCAACGATGACCCATTGCATTGGAAAGTCGCGATTGTCAACCTTGCTTCCTTTTAATCCTCGAAACGTCTTAACAATCAGATTCCACTTGAGGGCGAGAGACGTGAGCCCACCAGCAACCATCAAGCCCGTCGCGGGCCACATGACCCAACGCAGCGTCATGGGGTAGGTCTGCTCGGGAATCATTCCGTGAGAGACGAGATACGACGGTAGCAGGAACCAACTGATAAATGTGCCGATCGCCATCGCAAGACAGATGCGAAATCCGACGAGCAGTCCCGAGCCGAATGAAAGCAGACTCCAATTGAAGCCGATGTTCATGGGCCCCATGCCTGGGAGAAGCCAGGTATCGGGGAAGACCCTGAGGAAGCTGGTGAGGATCATCAATACTCCTGAAGCGAGAGCGCCGAGCCCGAGTGCCTTTACTGGTCCAGCCGATGCTCCCTTCTCCCTGCCCTCATGCAATACGATGATCGTTTCACCTGCGGCCATGCCGTCGGCGTAAGTCAGATTCTCCTCATCAATGTAGTGGCGTCGCATGGGGACGGCCAGCAGGATACCAAGCAGACTCGCGCTACAGAGCCACAAGAAGATCTGCCAGGTGCCCAGATGAATCGGCGGATTGAGGATGCCTTTTGCGTTCAGTAAATCAAACGCAGCCAGCAGCACGCACATGAATGCTGTCTGTCCGGCGCTCGTGCCCATTGTTTGCACGATGTTGTTCTCACGAGGGTTCGTTCCCGCGGCGCGCAGAATGAGAACAAGCGCAATAAAACCAAAGAAGGCCGACACGACGGAAAGGTTTGGTCCAAAGCCAAGCTTCAAGACACAGTAGGGATAGGCGCTACCGATAACTATTGCGACAAAAAGCCCGACGATGATGGAACGAACCGTGAGTTCCGGTCCTGTCTTAACCACAGCGGTGCGGGTCTCGGTCATGAGCGCACTCCTCAGCTGGACGTTAGTTATAGCGACAGATAATTTATACCCGTAGCGTATCATGAGTTGAACATGATCAGACTGCCGAAATCAGACGACGACTTGCTGCGGGAGTGCGAAGTCGAGACGTTTCGTGCAAGTGGACCCGGCGGACAGCACGTCAATAAAACAGAAAGCGCCGTCCGCCTCAAGCACCTGCTGTCTGGAGTTGTTGTTACCTCCCAGCAGGAACGCAGCCAGCACAGAAACAAAGCGCTGTGTCTGCAAAAACTTCGCGAGAAGATCGAGCGGATGAACTATCGTCCGGCTAAGCGTGTGCCTACGCGTGTACCACGGAGTGTGAAGAATCGGACACTTGAAGAGAAGGCACGGCGCGCACAAATAAAACGATCGCGGTCCAAGCCAACGCAAGATGAATGAGCGCTCAAGGGTTAACAAAAAACTGCATCCGCAGATTGCGCAGATTACACAGACTGAACTGAAAATAAGAGCGCGTTAGCTCTGGAACTGAAGAGAACTATTGCTCTCGATCTTTCAGCCAGCCCTTCTTATCTGCGGAATCTGTGTAACAAACCGGATATAAGTTCTTCGGATAGGAGTCGCAATGATAACTGTAGCCAATCGTATCTACGTCAACAAGGAATACGCCGATGCTTTCGAGGAGAGATTTCGCGAACGTGCCGGGCTCGTCGACAAGATGCCGGGGTTTATTTCCAACCAGGTTCTGCGTCCTGTCAACGACGGTGACCCCTATGTAGTTTTCACTGTATGGAATAGCCGCCAGGATTTTCTCAACTGGGTGCGCTCTGACGCGTTTGTTCAGGGTCACGCGCAGTCAGGCACAATGCCGAAGGAGGCATTTTCGAGGTCGAATGTGTTGGAGATGCATGAGGTGGTCCAGGATACCGCACACTCTGATCTACCACCGGAACCGCGTGGAGGCCCCTTCAACATGCACTAGATTCCCATAAAAGCGAGTTGATCTATGACCTGTCTCATTAGCAGCGTGAGCCTGGGATGAGAAGCCTCGATCTGCGCCACCGCTTCTTTCAGACGCTCACCTAAACTGTTGTAATGTTCCGGGTGCTCGACTTCCCTGTTGAGCACGTCGCGCACGTCACTGGCCAAGTCTTGAAGTAGCGCCCGATCCTTATCATTCAGGGACTCCACATCCTGAAGTTCGGCATGTAGCTTTTCGAGCTGCTCGCGAAGTTGTTGCTTGTCCATTTCTGGTTGAACCTTTTGAATAGATCTTTGTTCAGGTTTTCCCATCAGATCGTTTCGCGCTGGGGCATTCCCATGCGCCGCAACCAACGGAAATGCGAGACGAGACCGGTCCGGAAGGAGTCGTGCTGCCGGTATTTCACGCCAAATTCTCCGCAGGTCTGCTCCACTATCTTCGCAATGGCCGGGTAGTTAACGTGACATAGACGGGGAAACAAATGGTGCTCAATCTGAAAGTTTAGACCGCCAAGAAGCCACGTCTCCAGACGGTTGTGTCGGGAGAAGTCAACTGTTGTCTCAACCTGATGGATTGCCCAGTTGCTCTCGACCGAGGCTGTGTTTGCCACCGGTAAGGGAAACTCCGCTTCTTCAACGCAATGGGCTAACTGAAACACTACGCTAACGACAACTCCGGCCAGGGTCACAGTCACGCAGTAGAACAGAAGCACAACCCACGCCCGGTGCAGCAACATAGGAACACCGAAGGCCATTGCAAGCAACAGGGCCTTGGCGCCGATGAAGGCAACTAGCTCCAAACCTTTTGGCCTCGGAATTCGCTGTTTTTCGATGCGGCCCAGAACTACATCACGAAAGTCATCGTACAAATGCCATTTGATAACATTGAGTCCATACAGCGGCCACAGGTAATAGTGCTGCCAGCGATGAAACTCAAGTCGCTTCTGATGTGGTGTCAACCGGCCGAGAAATCCAACGTCGATGTCTGCGTCGTGTCCGGTGATGTTGGGATACGTATGGTGGACCACAGCATGTTTCCAGTGCCAGACATATGAACTGGCGCCGATGAAATCAAGCGTCATGGCCATCGCCCTGTTTACCCATGCGCGATCGGAATAAGCATTATGTCCACCGTCGTGTTGAATATTGAAACCAATCACGGCCATCGCCAAACCCGTTAGCACTGCCAGCGGCAGGGCCTGCCACCAGGTGGTTGCCGCAAAAACCAAAAGACCATAAAACCCGCCAAAGGCCAACAGAATGATCCCGGTCTTCAAGTACATTTCCGGGCAGTCACGCTGCCGGCGGCCGGTGGTGCGAAAAAATTCGTCTACTCTTCGTCTCAACTCGATCTGAAAACGGTTGTCTCGGTTAAATGTCAATCGGGAATCCACCGCTTGATTTGTCTTTCCGCTCAAACTCTTATTCCTTCCCTATCGCATATATTCGCAAAGCACAACGCGCCTCGCCGCCATGACGCATACCGAGAACATCTTATTGATTTCGTAGTAGAAATTTCTGATAGCGCTCTGGCAGACTCGCGACGGGTTCAGTAACGATTCCTGGGACAGACGTCCAAGACCACGATAACAGTAGTTAGGATGTCAGGACTAGATGGTTGAGCATCTGATTGTGTCACAGTTTCGTAATACATGTTGCTGACGTAGGTACTGAGCCAGCAATGCCCTATAGTGGATGGGACAAAGGAGAACAATGTGAGTAACAAAGACGCTTTGCAGAGCGCTGCAGACGAAGCAAGAAAAGCTGCACGCGCTGCGCGAGAATTTGCGGGGTTGTTGGACGACTACGCGAAATACCTTACACAACCAAACTTTCGTCAGCGAGCTGAAGACGTTCATCATTCCGCGCTGAACAAATTGAATGTAATAAATGACGGCTTGGCTGCATGCCGTGAGTGGGTGGATCAGAGTCCCGTGATTTCTGTGGCACAACCAGTCAAGCAAATAGTCGAGATTCAAGTGAGTAACGAAATTGTGGTAGAGGACGTGCCTAAGAAACGTTCTTTCCGAGTCGGAAGAAAAAGAAGTGGCAACGTGGCGATATCCTGACGAATGGTCTGTCAATAAAAGATAGTTCAACTCATCTATACATTAGAGTGATGGCCTTATCCGGTTCGAGTCAGTCAGCTTGATGCCATAGCTTGTCCCAGGGCGTCAAGCAAAACTGACTCGATAATCGCGCTTATCGGTTGACGGCCTTCATTGCCGCTTCCGGATAACGATCTCCGGCAGCAACACCCTTGGGCGCAATCTCATCAATGCGGCGCAGATCGTCAGCAGTCAAACGTACTTCCAACGCACCTACGTTCTCTTCCAAATACTTCCGCCGTTTCGTTCCGGGGATGGGCACGATATCTTTGCCTTGGGCGAGTACCCAGGCAAGTGCAAGCTGAGCGGGCGTGCATCCTTTCTCCGCCGCAATCTCCTTGATGCGCTTCACTAGCTCGAGATTTTTCTGAAAGTTCTCGCCTTGAAAACGCGGACCATTGCGTCTGGAATCATCAGGAGCCAGATCTTCATAGCTCTTGATCTGGCCAGTCAGAAAACCTCGCCCCAGAGGGCTATAGGGCACAAAGCCAATACCCAACTCGCGACACGCGTCGAGCAGACCGTCTTCCGGTTCGCGGCTCCACAACGAATACTCAGTCTGCAACGCGGTGATAGGATGAACGTTGTGCGCTCGTCGTATTGTCGTTACCGCAGCTTCTGATAGGCCGAGATGGCGGACCTTTCCTTCGTCGACCAGTTGAGCCATCGCTCCGACCGTTTCTTCAATCGGTGTGTCAGGGTCTACACGATGTTGGTAATAGAGATCGATGGTTTCAACGTTGAGGCGCCGCAAACTCGCTTCGCAGGCGGAGTGGACATACTGCGGTTGACCGTTGACCCCGATAAACTTACCCTCGGCATCACGAACATTGCCGAATTTCGTAGCTAGGACCACTTCATCACGCCGTCCTTTGATAGCGCGCCCAACCAACTCTTCATTAGTGAACGGCCCGTATATGTCGGCTGTGTCGAGAAAGTTGACGCCCAATTCCAAAGCGCGCTGAATCGTGGCAATGGATTCCTGGTCATCGCGGCCTCCATAGAAGTCTGACATACCCATGCAGCCCAGTCCCAAAGCTGACACCTCGAGTCCCTCACGTCCTAGTTTTCGTTTCTGCACAAAAAGCCTCCTGACTACTCACATATCCTGGATCAGGCACTCGCCCGATCTAAAGTATCTATTGGAAGGAGGCATGATGACTCCAGTTCTATAACTTGATCAAGTCGCGAAGCATCTTCTCAGCAAGGAGGAACCGAATCCCGTGGCACTTAGGGGCCTAAGATAAGGAAGGGACTGAATCATTTATCATTTTTCATTTGTCATTTTTCATTTGGTCATTGGCCGAGCAGAATGCTTATGGTGTCGCTTTCCGAATTGGAGGTGACTACGTCGGTTTTGCCGTCCCCATTCAGATCACTGACGGCAAGTTGCCATGTTCCTCTGCCAACAACAAACGGTGAAGCCGGAGCCGGCCTGAAACCTCCCTGACCATCGCCGAGCATGACGCGTATACCATCGCCCGCTGCAGCAATAACATCCGGTTTACCATCATGATTTACGTCAGCGAGGACGATCTGCCAGGCGGAATGACCCAAGTCGAACGGCGACTCGCTCGCTTCACTGAAAACGCCGCGACCGTCGCCCAGCATCACGGTCAAGGCACTCTGTTCGTGATGAGTAGCTGCAAGATCGGGCTTGCGATCACCGTTGACGTCACCGATTACTACGAACCAAGGCTGCCCCGTGCGAAGTGGAAGTTGGCTCGGTCGAAAGCCACCACGCCCGTCAGCCAACAGGAGTGTCAAGGCACGACTGAATGGTAGTTGCTGCGCCCGCGCAGGGCCGGTAGCCGTAGCGGTGGCGATGATGTCGAGTTGATGGTCATCGTTGACGTCGCCGAGCGCGAGCGGATATGGACTCGGACCAACCGCGAAAGACGTTGGAGCCCGAGTGAAACTACCTCGCCCGTCGCCGAATGCGATCGACACATCGTTGTCTGAATTGTTGACGGTAACTATGTCGAGTTTGTTGTCGCCGTTCATATCACCTAATGCCAGACCATGAGTGTGCGGATGTTTTCCCTCCTTCATCACCATGGGAGAGTTGGGCGCGAGAGCCAGCCCACCTTTACCATCACCAAGCAGAAGGGTTGCGTTGTAGCTGTCGTGACTGATGTAAACGAGGTCCAGGTTGCTGTCGCCGTTCAGATCACCGAGGACCATCTCGCCAGGACTTTCGGGAGTCGCCGGTCTACTAGCGGCGGCCACAACAAACCGGCCTTTGCCCTGGCCAAGCAGCACCGTAATATTGTGAGATCGTCCGAGCGCAACAACGAGATCAGGCCGCCCATCGTTATTCATGTCGCCGATGACTACACTACCCGGTCCACCCGGGATGGCGATAGGCGACGCCGGCGCATGTGCAAACAACGGCTGCGGGGTGACGCTGACGGTGGCTTCTCCAGTGTTGCAGGATGCAAGCAAGACAACCGATAGAAAAATGAACAACAGGACCAGTGCAGAACGAATGACAATAGAGTGTTTCACGCTTTCTCCTTAGGAACCGCGAGTTGAGCAGACGATTCAACAATTAGACGGTTCAAAGACGGTTTCCCTTCCGCACTTTGTTACTGTTTTGATTGTGACATTCACAAACTTACATCCGCAGATTACGCATCAGATTAAACAGATTCCCGAAGTAGGGCAGGAGCAGCAGTCAGAAGCAGAAACAAAGGGCTCCTGACTGCTGCACCTGCCTCCCGATTTTCCTACTTCGTAATCTGATGTGTAAGCAGTGGATATATTTTAAGGCGCCGGCGTGGAGAGCAGAAAGACAGCAAACGAGGCAAGCCAATGTTCCCCTGCATAATCTCCACTGGCTACGTGAACGAGCGCTTCTGCGGCGTGCTTACTCGCGGATATTGAAAGGATATTCCGGGCCGGATCACTTCGTGGCAAAGCCCTCGCAATGCTGCGCATACACCATGCGCGGCTCAGATTCAGGCCATCGAGATGCACGAGTTTTGGATCGCTTCGGTCGGTGACGATTGCAGGACGCAACAACGCTGCGGGTTCACTTTTGGAGATGCCTGGCAGGAATTGATGAAACCAACGCGCAAACTCCGCCGGTTTCATAACGCGTCGCATTAAATCCGCTTCCATTAGTGCGGGTGAGAAGAAATCCTCACCCCCGGGCTCCCAGGCGCCGGGATAACTTGCATCCCTCGCAAAATAGTGACGGCTGCGCTCATCCAGCAAAGTCTCGAGTTTTTTGTCGCCGACGGCTTGCGCATAATCGAGCGCAAACGCTAAACCAAAAGCTGTGTTGGGATGTACTCCCGTGCGAATCGGGTATGTTTGCTTTGGCAGGAAATCGGCGTACGCCTTGACGATGACGTCAACTAACGGCTGGAGGTTTGCCCCCCAGCGCTTTCCGTCAACATCGTCCCACGAATGCAACTCTTCGGCTAGCTTCAGGAGCCAGGCCCAACCGTAAGTTCGCTCAAACGATTGCCGTGTGGGTTGTTTGAAATAAGCAGCCTCAACCAGAATATTTTCAGCGTCCAAGTTCGCATTCAGCGCCTGACGAATCTGCAGGGCTTCGGGGAAAGCAGGAAACACTCGCAGGAGCCGAACAAGCATCCAATGACCGTGCACTGAAGAATGCCAGTCGTAACATCCATAGAAAGCGGGATGCAATAGTTTTGGATTCTTTACATCAGCAGGATCGTTTATTACGTGTTCGGGCTTATTGGGAAACTCGCGCCTTACGCACTTCAGCGCAAGGGCTGCGAAATGCGACGCTTGCTTCTCACTAAGGGAGAGATCGGCTGTCGTGTATTTGTGATTGGTCATCTGCGGTTTCGCGTCGCCAGGAAGTAAGACAATCATCGAAGCAAGCAATAAGAGGGCTAGTGCATTCTTGTGCATCTTGTATCGACTTTGTAAATGGACCTTCGTTCAGTAGCGGTGGGATGGCCTGCCGACATGAATGTGTGGGCCGGTCGCCGTTCCGGGGATCGCTTCGCGAAAAGCCGAAAAAGGAATGCCGCTAGCACGCAGAAAGCCCATTAGGCTCTGTCCTTCGAGACCGTCCGGGTTTAACGATACGTCCATCGCGTTGTGATGATCGAGGCGCCAGCGATCGTGAATTGCCCCCTGCCCAAACACGGCGATGGGCAGCGGCTTCTTGAACGTATCGGTAAAGAACCGCTGCACTTTCCACGCATCATTCAACCCCCACGCGGTTCCACCGTTGTAGCGAATGAATGAAGTAGTACTGACGAAGGCGCCCTTGGCCAGACGGGGCGATCTAGCCATTTGCTGCTCCGCCTTGGCTTCAACCAGTGTCTCGGCAATCTGTGTATCGGCGTTGACGATTAGCCTGCGCGTTTCGGCTGCTTTACCTTTCTCCATGTTAACAACACGCTCGTGCTCATCAATCTGGTTTTTGGCAATTAATCCTTCGTCATAAAGCTTCTTTGCAACCTGCAACTTGTCCTCTGCCTTTTTTACATTGCTTTCATAGATCGCCAGAAGTTTCTCCAGGTTAGCCTTGTACTCATTTGTGGCTGTTACGAAGTCTTCGCGCAGTTTTGACAGCTCGCTTGCCGGCTTTGCCGTGCGCTGCGATCGCCCTTTCCTTTGGGGCACGGTTGCGGACGCGACAACCACAACGAGAACCGTAGCGAGGGCTGCGAAAACCGCAGGCAACATCGGTTTTGACGATGATGAATTGCGCAGAATTCGATGGTACATGTGCACCGTTTTTCTGCTTGTGCTACTCAGAACCAAGATCAGCTTTGCACCTCTGCACCGCTTCGCAATTAACCTCGCCACCGATGAGAATCGCGGCGCCAGTAAAATAGAACCATAGCATCAGAACTATGAGCGCGCCGAGCGAACCATAGGTCATGCTATAGGAGTTGAAGTAATGCAGGTAAACTCTAAACCCAAAGGAAACGAGAAGCCACAGAGCGACTCCCACAATCGCACCTGGTGTTAACCATCGCCGCTCGTTAGGCCGTAGATTTGGCGCAAAGTTATAGATAAGATTAAACGTCGCGAACGCAAACACGAGCGCGATCGGCCACTGCAGAATGCGCCAGGTTATTCTGAACAGACCACTCAAACCGTAACGCCCGGCGATCGCATCGCCGATTGTCCCACCATACAGAATAATCGCAAGGGCACAAATAATTAGAAAGGCCAGGGCGATCGTGAGTAATACAGAAACCAAGCGAACCTTCCACCAGGGCCGCGTCTCCTTAACATCATAGGTAATATTCAGTGTTTGACTGATTGCGCCCATACCATTCGATGCCGCCCACAGTGCGGCGAGCAACCCGATCGATAGCTTTCCTCCACCACGTGCGAGGCTGATTTCGTCGAGCGTGGTACGAACAAGTTTCACGGCCGCCGAAGGCATGACGGCAGCCAGGTAACTCAGCAGCTTAATGCGAAACTCCGAACCAGCTTGCGCGAAGTAGCCGAGGAGGGTCACCAGGAAAAGGAGCAGTGGAAATAGAGCGAGGAGAAAGTAGTATGAAAGCTGAGCGGCGCGGCCAAAGATCTCGTCGTCGTTTATGCGTGTCCACAAACGCTTAGCGCGCTGCTGACAATTTGAGTATTGCATACCCCGTGCTCGCCTCCAATAGGCAGGTTGGGCAGGCGTGATCAGTTAGCAGGTTGAATGAGTAGAGCGCCCGGGCTCTAACAGGAGGCTTTGATCGAACCGGGGACAACCACGAAGCGGTTCGCAGGCCAGGAATAAGTATCTACTTGACCATGGTGCCAGTGCGACTCCAGCGCGTGTTTCTCACGAAATCCAGCAGGAAATTGCCGCTCGAAGGCGCGCTTTCGTCGTAAGACCAATAGACAAACATGGCCCGGCCAATGACCAGGTCGCGCGGAACAAAACCCCAGTAGCGACTATCTTCACTGTTATTTCGATTGTCTCCCATCACAAAATAACTTTCAGGAGGTACAACAATCTCTTTACCGTCGCCCTCATGACTAAAGATGTCATAGTCTTCCTCAGCAAAGTTGAGAAAGCCCGGTTTGTAGTAAACGTCATAGGTCTCCCCAGGTTTTCGCTGCGGGTTGTTCTTAATGTCGAGCGGATCTCTGCGATTATTGTCTACCGCGTCAATCTGATGTTCAGGTAATGGTTTGTCGTTTACTATCACGTTGCGGCCCTCCAGGCGAATCCGGTCGCCGGGCAAACCAATAACCCGCTTCACATAGTTTGTCAGGATCGGTCTATTGTCGGGTCTTTCGTAGTCCCGCTTTGGATCGTAGCGATTGCCAGGATACTTAAAGACGATTATGTCTCCGCGACGGATCTCTCTCTGAGGTAGAAATGGTAGAGACTCGCCAGGGGCAAAGATGAATTTGTTTACAAGCAGGTGATCACCAATTGTAATCGTGTTCTGCATAGATCCAGTCGGCACCTTCACCGCTTGCACGATGAAAGTCATGCCAAACAAGGCCATGATCACGGTGACGACAGCCGATTCAAAATACTCACGCAGGATTGATTTCGGTGGTCCCTTGGGCTTGACTGGAGCGGCGGGGATTTTAGGATGACCGTTAAGATTAAAGAGGCCCGATAGCGAAAACGGTTGCGCCTTAGTCTTCGTTTCCGAAGCGCCTTCGTTGACCTTTTCAGTGGTTAAGTCGTTAGCCATCAAAAGCATCCTAGAGACGTTGCCTGCGGGGGTCAAGTTCAGCTCACGAGAAAGTTTTCGCGGCGCCCCGGAACCGAAAATGTAAAACCCTGATCGCGGATCTCATAACGATCGATAGAGCAGGCGATGTCCCAAGCCGAGCGCACCATTAGAGGTTGGATGTCATCACCTCCAGAGCCGCTCTCGCGGCCGAGGCCTCGGCGGCCTTGATCGAATGCCCTTCCCCTTGAATACTGCCGTCATCCCAGCTTACTTCGACGTGAAAAATGCGCCGATGCGGCGGGCCTAATGTTTCTATGACGCTGTAGCGTGGAGCCTGACGCCGCTCTGCCTGAAGCTTCTCCTGCAACATAGTCTTGTAATCGGCCTTTGCCGCGCTCAATGGATCGGCGCCTACCAGTTCCTCGCTTAAAGCATGACAGAGAAACTCCGTCGCTGCTTCAAGCCCGCCGTCAACGAAGACTGCTCCGGTAATGGCCTCAAACACATCTGCTAGCAACGCGTTCTTTTGCCTTCCCCCACTTTTCTCTTCGCCGCGACCGAACCTCAAGAAGTCGCCGAGGTTGAGTCTCTGTGAAGCCTTTGCCAGCGTGGGGGCGCTGACCAATCGATGCTTCATGCGAGAGAGTTCGCCCTCGGTACCTCCTGGATATGAATTGCAAAGGTAATTTGCCACGACCAAACCGAGCACCGAATCACCGAGAAACTCGAGAGATTCATTATGCAATTTACGGGCGTGTAGTTCGTCGCCGGGCGCGACCTGTTCGTGGGCCCACGAACGGTGGGTGATGGCCCGCTCAAGCAGTGCTCGATCGCCAAACTTGTAAGCCAGAATTGTTTCGAGGAGGTCCAGGTCAGGGACCGCAGTTGCAAGCTTTTTCAAGACAGGTGGGATTATAACAAACGCCGGAAGCTTGTCTAAAAGGTCTGACAGGCTTCCGGCGGAAGAATTCAAAACCACGGGCGACGGCTACTTTAGCGCGGGTGGTTGCTGCGTGGTTTGATTGGCACGCCGGTCTTATTTGGGCTAGCCGGAGTGGTTGTCTTGCTAGCAGGTTGCGTAGAGGAAGCGGGCAGGTTGGTGTTCGTACCCGAGCCGGAGTTCGCTCCCGGGCTCCCGTTTCCTGAAGCCGGCGTCGCGGCCGGCGTCGCCGAAGGCGGCAGCGACGTAAGCGGAGTTGGCTCCGGCGGCAGTGGTTTAGTCAGTATGCTTGCGACCAGCTCGTTCATGCCTGCGTCAGACTTGTCATGACGGTATTTGTACCACTGGGCAAGACTCTCCACCCATTCAGGTTTTGCTGCCTGAAACTTGGGATCGCTCCCAGCTGTAGCAACGGCTCTGGCATACGCGTCGATCATGCGATCGACAACCTGGTTGATGTTTGCAAGTGCCAGTTTGCTCTCAGGGGTTTCATCCTTGTTTGCGTACTGCTTGTAGGCTTCAGATAGTTTGGCATAAGGTCCGTTCTCATAAGCTCCGGCGATGTAGGCATAAAAGAACGGCAATTTTTTCAGGTCACTTTCAAACTGGGCGGCCTTTATTAAGTAACTTAAAGCAGATGACGGATCCTGCGGTAGCGTCAGTGCGCCAATGGAATAATTCAGATAAGCGAGGGCTTCATTCTTATTACCAAATGGATACCAATTATCAACCGTCTTGCCTGAATCGATGAGCTGAAGTGCCTTCTTCGCGTAGTTAATGGCATCAGCTTTAAAGCTATTATTTTTAGCGGTGGCGGCCAAGTACCCACCGTATCCCAGATCGATCAAAACGGTCAGATTCTCGGGCTCGTCAGTAAGGATTTCCTTACCGAGGGTGAACGCCTCAGGATATTTCTTTTCTTTGTAAAGAAGCTGTGGAAGGAGAACCTTGCGATTTTCCTTGTCGTAGGCACCAACCCATTTCTTTAGATACTGAGTGATTTGCGTGTCTTCGGCAGAACAAGCTGTCAAATATTTTTTTGCCGAATCATAGGCTTTCACCGGATCGGTCTTAAAGCTTTCTCTAAAAGCTGCATACCAGGCATCTTTGTTTTCTTGCGTGCATTGATCTTGAACCAAGGTATCTAGTTGCGATGGCAATGTCCTGGCCGCGACCGGCAAAGCAAACATTGCCGCTGTTGCGCCGAGTGCCATCAGTTTAATTATCTTTTTCATTAGTCGTCCAAACCTCCAATAACTTTCTTCAGCCATCCCGGCGAGGCCCATGGCCTTCAGCGTCGCGATAGGGAACATTATGATGCAAATGGTGTAGAAAGCGGTTGCCGATCTTTCCAACTCGGGAGGAGGGGCGCAATCGCTTGCTACAAAATTCAGGGTCAAAAAGAACGTGCGCAATATTCCTGCAACTTCAAGGAATGTGTCAAGGCTCAAGCGTACAAACAAGGGCAAAGACCTCAAAAAAAATGCGCCGAAGATAGATTAACCTTCGGCGCATATCTGATAGCACTAAATCCGTAGACTATTATGGTTGAGCGGGTTGTGTACGTCGCGGCCTTTGTGCAGCTGGCAGTATCGCGCCCGCAGGTAGCTGCGTTGCTGTGGTGGGCTGCGAAGCATCGTTCTTTTGCGACGGCGTCGGTCGCTTTTCAATTGGCATAATCACGCGCTTCACTTTGCTCTGCGGATCGGGACTTGGATTCGCAGTAGGCTTTGAAGGAGCGGGAGTGCTGGTGGCCACTGCCGGCTGGTTCGGGTCGGCGGCGTCGGCTGTGACATTCGTATCTTCGTTTTCCGCAGCCTCAGCGGCGGCTGCGTCTTTCTCCTCGTCATCGGGAGTCGAGGCCACTTGCATGTCGACCGGTGTACCGAAGCGGTGGTTTAGGTCACGGTAGATTTCGCCGGCAACGGCGGCCGGCAGGTGGTGATGGGCGTCGGTTCCCTGTGTGATCACGACAACCGCGAGCCTAGGGTTAGCCAAAGGCGCATAGGACGTGAATAACCCAACCCAGCCGGCTTGGCCTATACAGGTTCCAGTTTTTCCCGCCACGGTTTGCGCCGGATCGTAGGCTCGCCTTCCAGAGCCGTAGTTCACTGAGCCGACCATGCCGGGCACCATTCGCTGCCAGACATCGTTTCCAATGTCCAACTGACGACGGACCTTGACGCTAAACTTGCTCTGCTCCTTTGCAGTGCGTGGAGTTTGCGGTACCAACAGCCTTCCGCCGTTGGCCATCGCTGACACCAGGGTTCCCAACTGGAGTGGGGTTACCTCAAAGCCATCGGCGTATGAAAACATCCGGCGCTGAACAAAACCAGGTTTCTGCTCGGGCAATCGTCCGGGAAACTCGAAGGAGAAGTTCGCGCCTGTTTTTTCACCGAGACCGAGTTCGCGAGCGTAATTGATCATCTTGTCGAAGCCGATGCGGCTGCCGACTTGTTCGAAAAAGGGATTGTCAGAGTGAGCCAGGGCCGATGTCAGATCCGTGCGATAGCCATCGGATATTGCCGACACATCCACCGGAGGAATTACTTTTTCTGAAAGACCGGCAACACCCGTTACCAGTTTAATCGTTGAGCACGGCTTAAAGCCGCGCCGCAAAGCCCACTCCTGGTTGACGACTGAATAGATCCTCCCCGTAAACGGATCCATGACCACGACCGTACCGGCATGATTGCCGAGGGCATTAACCGCTACACGCCGTACTTCCGGGTCTTCTCCGCTTGTATCGTCTTTCGAGATGAACGTCTGAACTTCGTTGCGCATCGCCTGGTCTATAGCGCGCTGGCGTGCAATCGCGGCGAGGCGAGCGGCTTCCGCGCGACGACGTGCCTCTTCGATTGCCCGGCGATGTTTCGAATCAATTCTTCTCAGCTCGGCAGCTCGTTCACGCTTCGTGAGTGGGCGGTGCAGCTTTCGCTCCAAGGCCTTAAGAGAAGACGACTGCTCGCGCGCGACTAGAGCTCTTTCGCGACGTGCATCACGAGCTGACATGCGACCGCCGCGACCACGGCGAGCTTCTCTTGCAGAGACCCTGCCGCCGCGCCGCGCAGAACGACGCTCCCTTGCTGAGAGCTTTCTTCCACTCTCTGACCGCGCACTCCTACCACTCCTGCCGCGCGCAGAGGCGTGCCTCCTCCTTCCGAGGACCGTCATAGACAAACTTAAAGAAACAAAAACTAATAGAATAAGGACAATCTGACGGGATTTAGGGGGATAGAAGTACAGAGTCATCAGGGCTTACTTACCTTTCTTAGGGATTGCTCACCAAATGGAGAGCAGAGTTGAAATTCTCGGGACGCCGGCACTAACTGCCAAATCGCCACCGCGCGACCTCGCGTCAAAAAAATCTTTTGCAGTTTTGAGAGCGCTCAAAATACCTCTCCTTAAGGTTCTATTATCTAAACCTTCAAATCTGCAACGTTGAGGTGGGAAGAATTCCCTAAACGGGCGGTCCCTGGGGACATTGCTTTGAGACCAAGGCAAATATACCATCACCAGCATGAAGGCGGCAACAGAAAAGTAATCGATTATACACAAATTGCAGGAAAGCCTGAGGTAGGAGACCTGACGGCTCCTGGTTCATCGTGGCTTTCGAATTTTGAAAACCCTATGTTTCCGAACGCTTTCAAAAGAATGCAATGAAGATCCCAGCTCTCATGCAAAGTTTTCGCGCTCGGCTAATCCTGCTCCTGGCACTGCTCCTGGGGCTTACCTTGGGTGTTCAGTATTACGTTAATTTGCGCGCAGTCAAGAACAATGCCCGCCTGATTGTGGAGCAGGAACAGGCCATTATGAGTGGCGTAGCTTTAGGTGTGAACAGTCTGAATAGCGATCAATATCTGGACGTAATGCTCCGCAACGTCCGAGATCCACTGCTCCAGGAGGGAACGGGCCGCGTCAAGAATGTGCTTGTAGTTTACGATAATGGCGATGTACTGGATAGCCTTATCTCCCAATACACGCCGCGGAAACGGGAGGATGGAACGAAGATCTATTACCAAATCAAAGATATCCCGCTACCGCCGTTGCGGGGCGCCGTGCAGTTCGCCGATGAACACCAGCAACTACCCGCGTGGATACCCTCCAGGGGTACTGCGCGGTTCGGCGAGGCCGGCGCCTTTTATTTTCCTGTGGAAACAGACAAAGGTCGCAAGTACGTCATCGTAGTTCTCGGCTCAGCAAACACGTTGACGAATCTGCTCGAACGCCAAACGTCCCGCTCGGCTTTATATACTTTGATTCTGTTGCTCGTTACGACTCTGGTTACCGGTTTTTTTGTTTGGCGATTCACTAAACCAATAAAAGAGCTTTCGATTGCCGCAAGACAAGTTGCCGCAGGCAATTTCGATTTTAGAGTACCGGCAGAACGTCGGGATGAAATGGGAACACTCGCCGCAGCCTTCAATGAAATGACGGCGAAACTTGGGCGCGCTCGCGAGCTCGAGGCCCAACTCCACCAGGCGGAAAAAGGTGCGGTGGTGGGTCGTTTGGCGGCTGCGATTGCTCACGAGATTCGCAATCCTCTCAATTACATCAATCTTACGCTCGATCATCTGCGTTCTTCATTCGCTCCCGCCGACGCCTCGAAGCGGCAAATTTTTGTTCGTCTTGCCGATCAGCTTAAGGCGGAAGTTGCCAGAATAAATCGGCACATTACTGATTTCCTAAAATATTCTCGGCCATCAACGCTTGAACTGCAGGGCGTGGACATACGCATCGAGGTAGAAGATGCGTTGAGAATGATTGAGGTGCAAGCGGAAGAGCGCGGGATTACGACGAGCATAATTCAGGACGAAGGAGTCCCTCAAATCATCGCCGATAGGGAGTCGCTACGATCGGTACTTACAAACCTCGTTATCAATGCGGCCGAGGCGATCGATGGCGGTGGTGGCAGGATCTCGATCAGACTATCTTACGAAAAGCAGCAATTTGTTAAAGTAGAAGTCACCGATACTGGTAAGGGGATCGCAGCCGAAGATATCTCCAAGGTCTTTGAGCCCTATTTCTCCACCAAAGACACCGGCACAGGTCTTGGTCTGGCGATTGTCAAGAAAGCTATTGACGATCATGGCGGCACCATTAGCGTCGCATCCAAACAGGGGAGCGGAACAACCTTTACAATTACATTACCGGCCAAAGAGAAAGGAGAAACGATGAAGACAGAAGGTTGAGTCGCGGGTCTACACCACACTCTGGTCAAACCTTCATCCCACATTTTCATCTTTGAGTATTCACTTATGTCGCGAAAAAACATACTGGTGGTTGACGACGAAAAATCGCAGCGCGAAATCCTGGAGTTGATTCTTACCGAAGAGGGGTACAACGTTACTACGGCGGCCTCAGGCGAAGCGGCGGTCAAGTTTGCGAAAGATAAGAGATTTGACCTGGCGCTTACTGATCTGAAGATGACCGGCATGGACGGAATTGAGCTCTTACAACACTTGCTGGCACTAGACTCTTCGATCATCGTCATCTTGTTGACGGCGCACGGATCGATTGAATCGGCAAAGGAAGCGTTGCGCCGCGGCGCCTTCGATTATCTGGAAAAGCCATATGACAAGAAGGCTTTGCTCGAAACAATCAATCGTGCTCTTGATCGGCTTGACGCTATCGATAGTGAAATCATTTCAGCCTCGCCAAAGATGGAAACAGTAAAGAAGATGATTCTAAAGGTGGCGCATTCGAATTCCACCGTGCTAATTCGTGGCGAGTCAGGCACTGGCAAAGAGTTGATTGCTCGGGCCGTTCACAATCAATCACCGCGCTCCACGGAAATGTTTCAGGCGGTAAATTGCGCGGCGATTAACGAGAACTTGCTCGAGTCAGAACTCTTCGGTCATGAAAAGGGTTCCTTCACCGGGGCTCACGCCGATAAGAAGGGTCTCTTTGAAATCGCCGATCGCGGCACTTTGTTTCTCGACGAAATTGCAGAACTGGACGTTGGCATTCAGGCGAAGCTTCTGCGCGCGCTGCAAGAACGAAAAATCAGACGAGTGGGCGGAACTCACGAAATGAGTGTGGATGTCCGGGTCATTGCGGCAACCAACCGCGACTTGAGGGCCATGGTTGCCGATGGGCGATTTCGCGACGACCTCTATTACCGTATCAACGTCCTTTCCATTGACGTTCCCCCTTTGCGCGAACGTCGCGAAGACATACCCGTCTTGATCGACTACTTTCTCAAGAAACACACGCGCAATACTTCCAGACTCGTGCGCGGTCTCACGCCAGACACGCGAAAGCTGATGGTGGAGTACAGCTGGCCAGGCAATGTCAGGCAATTGGAGTCGGCAATAGAGCGAGCGATCCTTCTATGTGAAGGCGATCAAATCACAGTCGATGATCTCCCGTCAGAGGTTAGACAAGAAGTCGGACCGGCTGCCGAAGGCGCGTTCAAACTGCCTGCCGAGGGCATTAACTTCGAGGATGTGGAACGAAATCTCATTACGCAGGCTATGGAACAGACTGACTACAACATCACGAAATCTGCCAAGTTGTTAGGACTGACTTTCCGCACTCTGCAGTATCGTCTGGAGAAATTCGGTATCAAGAAACCTGAAGACAAAAAAGAGGCAGCCGGCAACGATTAACTCAAGTTAGACATAGGCCAGATATTTCGGAACGCAAGGCCAAAGGGGGCGTGACGTTCTGATAATGAAATTCCTATTCTTCTGATGGAGGCTTACCATGAAAACTCCCACAATCCTCTTGCTGGGCTCAGTTCTGATATTCGCTGGATGCAGCTTTAGCGAGAAAAGTGCTGATTCGCCTAAGGCTCAAAGAAGCGTTGCTTCGTCTCGTGATGCTAACCAACAAGAGTCAAAGAAGGAGTCCTTACAAAGGGAGGCAGTTATGCAGCCGGTCTCCCTTAACGACGCGGTCAAGTCTGATTCAATAACTGCCGCGATGGAGCGCAAGATTATTCGCGACGCAGACCTAACGATGGAGGTTCCCTCGACAACAGAAACGCAACGCAAAGTGTCTTCCATTGCCGAATCGCACGGTGGTTTTGTGGTGACCTCAGAAGCGAAACAACGAGAGGCGTCGGAGCCAGCGAAGCGGACGCTCGATATCAAGCTGGTTGTGCGCGTGCCGTCAAATCAGTTTGGGGCCGCCCTTAACGAGATCGAAGGACTCGCAACCAATCTTACTCAGCGCAACGTCACCGGTCAGGACGTAACAGAAGAGTTCATCGATCTCGAAGCGCGACTTAAGACTCAGAAAGCTCTCGAGCTACAATTTCTCGAGATAATGAGGCAGGCCAACAAGGTCGCCGACGCTCTGGAAGTTCAGCGCCAAATCGCCGATGTTAGAACTGAGATCGAAAAGCTGGAGGGCCGCAGACGTTTTCTTGAGAGTCGGACCAGTCTCTCGACTATTACAGTCAACATTCAATCACCCACACCGATCGTCGTCAGCACATCAGGATTCGGGCGAAGCGTCCGCGAGGCTGTTTCAGAAAGCATTGAAGTGGCCTCAGGAATTGTCCTTTTTCTGGTTCGCTTCGCGATCGTCATGATTCCCATTTTTGCCCTGCTGATTCTGCCGGCCGGTTTAGTGGCGCGGTTTTTCATCCGACGAGCAAAAAGATTCCGGTTGGCGCACGAATTACAGGCAACGGCATCTTCTGATTGAGTTAGGGAAATAGATTGTCCAATATCAGAGTCGCAGTAATCCTTCTCCTTTTGTCATCGACAGCAGCATGCTCGCGCTCTGCTGTGGACAATCAGAATCAAGCCGCATCAAATACTGCCGGCGAACCGCGGAGGATTGCCTCAGTTAACGTAGTGAAAGCTACACCGCAGCAGGTCGAGATTCCGGCAGGCGGTTCGGCTGATACGACGCTTAATCTCAAGATTCAGAATGGGTATCACGTTAATGCCAATCCGCCGAGTTACCCGTACTTGAAAGCAACTGAACTGGACATTCCTTCGTCTGCGGGAATCTCGGTAGGGTTTATCTCGTATCCAACTCCGATCACCAAGAAGTTTTCCTTCGCCGAGGGGCCGCTAGCCGTTTATGAAGGTGAAACAACGCTTAAGATACGACTGAAGGCTGACAAATCGGCGGCGCCAGGTACTCACAACCTCGCAGGCAAACTGCGCGTGCAGGCATGTGATGATCAGGTTTGCTATCCGCCGGGAACCATTGATGTCGGCATTCCCGTGACTATCAAATGAAACAGATCCGACGGGTGAAGCGTTTATGGATGATAGTTTCCTGGGTCTGTTTCACAATCGGCGTGACCTTCTTATATCGCGGCGACTTGGACAAAGCGTTCATTGCTGGTGTTATCGGATGCGTTGCCTGGTTCCTAAGTTACCGGATGCAAATGAAGGAACTCGTCACACTAGACGACGAACAGAGCGAACAAGATCAGAAGTCACAGTCAGATGAAGAATAAGCAAGCCAAACCAAAACCACTTCTATTGATCATGCTTACCAGCCTGGTTTTTCTGCCTCACGCCGCGCGAGCGTCTGACGAATCTGACGTACGGAGTACGGTTCAACGAGTGTTTGACCAATTGAGGACGCGTGACTACAGCAGTCTCTATGATGTCTTGCCCAGTTCCGCGCGGGCTCGGATGTCACGCGATCGCTTCTCAAAAGCGCTGCAGCGGGCCCAGGAAATGTACGTTTTGGATCGACTCGACGTCGGTGCCGTACGAGTAACAGGTAATCTTGCGGTGGTGGATACGGTACTGTATGGACGAGTTGTTAATCCGATTCAGGCCGAAGGGAAAATCGTAGTGCAGCAATACCTCGTGCGCGAAGACGGACACTGGCGGGTGGCCACGGGCGATCAGTCGACAGTGAAGAAATTCCTAGCTTCCAATCCCGCTTTTCGTAAGGGCTTTCAGATTCGTCCACCGCGAATCTATATAAAACAGGACAACAAGTGGGTGGAGTTTAGCCCTCCGAGGGATGCCGGTCGGCGTGGGTAGGTTTTCAACTTAGCAGCAGATCCTCAAACGACAACTGGGCATCGTCAACGCGTTCCGTGTACTCTCCATGCCGTATGCGATAGCGGGGCACCTCGAGCGCCTCGCGCACCGCATCCAGGTGAAAACGAATCACACGAGGAGTCAGACGAACTGACGGTATTCGACGCTTGAGCGCCAGACGCCGTACTGTGGATTCGCTTACCTGCAAAATCCTGGCGAGTTGTTTTGCCGTCAGAAATTCTTCACGTTGTTCTTCCATGGCTTCGCTTGCGCCCAGATCCTAGCGCAAGTCATGAACGCTCACCAAGCATAAAACACATCTGGTTCAGTTTCTACCAGATGATAAATGGAAGTTGAATTAGGACTATGACTATTTGGGACGAGGAGGAACCGGCAGCGACAACGCCACCCGATACACCGCGGCGCCGTCAATCTCCACATCCTTGCTCACCGGCTCGGTGCCTTCAGGTTTTACCGTCACCCGGTATTTTGCAGCCTCGGGTGAAAGACGAAAAACAAACGTACCTATCTCAGTTGTCACTCGCCCATCGATCTTTTTTGCTGTTCCGTCTTCCAGAATTCTGGCCAACTCGACCTTCGCATTTGCGACGCTGCGACCTGCACCATTAAAAACGCTGCCGCGGACAAAAGCGATGGAGCCTTCATCGATCGTCAGCACCAGACGATCGCCCAGGGAGCGCGTCTTACCCGCCTTCACTTCGACGTTCTCGATGGTGCCAATACTGAGACCTGGTTTTCGAAATGTGAGGCCATAAAGTCCAGGCGTCAACCTGGTAATCAGAAACTCCCCGTTCTTGTCTGTGGTCACATGGCTAACTTCAGTTTCGCCTCTGCGAATTACCACGGTCACTCCGGCGGGCGTCCCTGTCTCGACTCTCACTTTGCCTTTGATATTACCCGTGGTCTTTTCGGTGGCGCGCCCCTGCGCAAACAAAAATCCGACAGCCAATAAAGTGATCACGAGACTTGAAATCGTTTTGTTGAATCTCACAGTCAAACCTCCACGTAATAGAGCACGAGTCCATCGTGAAGTCGCATGATAGCATTCCTTCAGTATTACGAGGATCCGCGGAAGTTAACAAAGGTTGATGCGACGACTCAGCTTCCCTTTTGCTGTTTACGAGTAGTCAGATCAATTTTGGCCTCGTATAATTTTCACAAGCGCTTTCTGCAGGAAAGAATCTCGATGACCAGAAAACCCGGAACCAGCCTGCTTCCTTTGTTGTTTCTCGCTCTCTCATCGAACACTGTGGGAACTTTCTGTCTGGCCCAGACCCCACCTGCGACGACTCAGCGCCCGCGCAAAGTGTTTCCTGCCGAACAAGAACCAGCAGATGTACTGCGCATCGATACTGATCTGGTTTCGGTCGATGTTACAGCAACGAATCTCGAAGGCCTTCCTGTCCGCAATCTTCGTCAAGATGACTTCAAAGTTTATTCCGACGGCGTAGAACAGCAGGTCTCCTTCTTTCATGTCGAGAAAAGGGACGAACCCCGACCTCTGGCTATTGTGTTTGCCCTGGATATCTCAGGCAGTATGACTGCGGAGGAGATGGAACGCTTGCGAGGAGCAGTTCGCTCTTTTTCCGGTGAATTGTCGAATCATCCCGCGGTCTATGCTGTCATGGTTTTTGGCATGCACGTCAAGACTCTGCAGAAGTTCACTTCGGAGCCTGACAAGCTGGATCGAACTTTCGATCGCCTCGCCCGCGAACCCAACGGACTCTCGACGCACACATACGACGCCGTCGACGACGCTATTCGTCTGCTCGTAAAACAAGCGCCCAGAACACGCGAACGCCGGCTGATGAAACGCACTGTGCTGGTCGTGACTGATGGCTTTCCCGTGGGCGACACCGTCTCTGCTCCAACTGTAATCGAACGCGCCAACGCCGCCGACGTCAGTGTTTACGTTGTTACGCTTCCGTCTTATTCGCGGATAATGCCAGCTGCCACGCAGACACCGCTGCCTACTCCTCTTGATGTAAGTGGATTGGCTGAAGCTACGGGCGGAAGAAGCGTTTATGCTAACGAGAAGGACTATGGGCCGCTATTTCGTGCGTTAGCTGAAGAAGTCAGTTCAGCCTACGTGCTGGCATTCTACCCGCCTGAGGAAAAACGACACGATGGTCAGATGCACACCATTAAGGTGGAAGGTCCGCGTGGTCTCACCCTTCGCCAAAGTCGCGCGGAATATAGGGCAAAGCAATAGTGGGGACAGGAGAGGCGGCAGGAGCAGACGGCAGGGGCAGGAGGCAGGAGCACGATCGCGAGCAAGATTTTGAACAGTAACCTAAGATCGGGCTAACTCAACGCAGTTTCGAAAGTTCGCTCTCCTGCTCCCGCAGTCTGCTCCTGCCGCCTGGCACCCTGTCTCCTGTCACTTCAGTACTCGTCTTCATCCTCGTCGTCATCGACATCTTCCTCTTCAACGATATCGAGCTCTACGGGATCGAGTCCGACTACTTCCAAAGCAGTCCCACACTCTTCACATGAAACAATTTCGCCCTTGTCCGTGTCCAAATCGACGTGAACATCGGCATCACAATCAGGGCAAGTTCCGGTCGGCACTTTTTCTTCCTCCGCGCATTTTTATGTGAAGGCAGTGGTACACCCTATTTCATTAGGGAGAGACCTCTACCTTGTTCCTTGGTTCCAAACAATCTAACCGCCACCGCTGGATTTTGCAACAGTCTTTTTTGTCAACTATCGACAGATCCTGAGCACGTACTTCTCGGTCTCCGCGTCGCCGCGTGTTAATGTTATTTGAGTGGTACTTCCCAGTTGCCGGAACTGCACCATTTTTCCAAAACACTTGATTTTGTTGCCGAGCTGGCAGACGATCAAGCTAACAGATCATTCCTTAAGGTGACGAAAAAATGACGATGCTGAAAAACCTCATGCGCGCGAGTTTCTTGCTGCTAATCTCTTTCGTGGCTACAACCTCAGTGCTCGCTCAGCAAAAGCGCACGCCTGCTGCGAAAGGTCCGCAGAAAGCACCTGCCGCGGTTCAGCCCGCCCCGACTTTTGACACGCTGCTCGCCTCGGATAGTTACAAGATTTACGCTGAGATTAGAGGCGTTGGACAGGTAATTAGTTCGAGCTCAGTAAATGAGCTACTTGAGCCAATAATGAAGTTAGCGGGGCCGCCAAAGGAATTCAAGACACTCGTGAAATGGCTCAACACTCATGCTGATGCAGTGATGACTTCGCGAATGCTGATCGCCGGTTGGCCCAGGAGTAATAAGTTGCCGGAGCTAGTGGTGGCGATCGAATTTGCATCGCCTGAAGAGGCGGCAAAATTTGGACCTCAGCTAAATGAGTTTTTGCCCAAGGTATTGCCCACGCCCGAACCTGAAAACGTACCGAGTCGGAACGAGAATAAGAACCGCCCCTCAGCCGAAACCACAAAATCCGAGAAACCGAAAGAGAGCTTACCCGCCGCGCCATTGTCTCCGCCCAAGCCAAACTACTATCTCAAGCAGGAAGGTTCCCTCCTCATAATCTCTCCGGCTCCGCTCACATTAAAGAATCTGCGGCCAGCAGGTAGCAAACTATTAACAGAAGACTCTAACTTTCGCATCATCCATGATCGCTTTAACTCGGAAGCTGTTTTTGTCTACGTTGATGTTAAGGGGATGGAAAAAGGAGAAGAAGAGCGCCGTCAACAATACGAAGAGGAGCAGAAACGTCGCGAAGCTGAACTCAAGAAGGTTATCGAGGACGATACCAAAATCAAAAACAAGCAAGTCGAAGCCAATGAGCTCGAAGCCAACAATGATGTGAAGCCTGAGGAACCAACCACCGTCGTCTCCGAGTCTTCCGACCGACAACAAAACTCAGAAGCCGTGACTTCGACGCTGGGTCCTTCTCCACAAAAACCCGCCGCAGAGCCGGATCCCATGACGGCGCTGTTCTCGATGCTGCCCGGAACGCTTCTTAGTGGCGAACCAAAATGGCCCGAGGCAATCGGTTTCGCCCTTGCTCTTGATGCCAACTCGTTCGACGTGCGCGCTCTGTTGATAAATGCGCCGGACGTGAAGGGTACTGCTATACCGTTTGTCCCGCAGCTCATATCCGGACCAGCACTGATTCCGGAATCCCCGTCTATCTTACCCGCCGATACTGAGCTGTTCGTCACAATGTCGCTCGATCTGCCACAAATGTATGCCGGGATGGTCAAGGCGTCCCAAGCTTCAAGCGATCCTCGAGTTGTAGTGAAACAGGTTAAAGAAACGGAAATCGAATCTCCGTTTGCTGCACTGGAGAAAAAGCTAGGGATAAGAATCAAAGACGATCTCCTGCCATTGCTCGGCAATGAAGTAGTTTTTAGTATGCCCGTCAAAGGTCTGGGGCTCCGGCCGAACGGACCGATGGCTACTCCGTCCCCTACTGACGAGAAGGAAGGCACAGCTGCGGCGGCCCAGCCCGCCACTCCCAGCCCCATCATTGCCCTCTCATTGAGAGACAAAGAAGCGATGCGGATCTTGCTGCCCCGGGTGATAGATGGCTTGGGCTTCCAGGGAGCAAGCAGACTGGCCCAAACCGAGAAGCGTGAAGATACGGAGATCGTTTCTTACGCAAACGTTGTTTCCTACGCCTTCATCGGCAACTTCCTCGTGCTCTCACCAGACGTTGCTACAACGCGACACGTTGTCGATTCTTACCTGAGCCACGAAACTCTTTCTGCGGATGGTCATTTCAAGAACTATACACGCTGGCAACCACGATTGCTGCAAGGCCAGGTTTATGTCTCGCCCGCGCTTATGGAAGGCTACAAATCGTGGGCCAACGAGCCAAGCGAACTCATTGGTGATCAGACCCGAGAGTTTCTTCAACGTTTGAGTGTTGTGTCTGAACCGATTACGTATTCGCTATCGAACGACGGACTAGGGCCGTTGCATGAGTTGCACGTTCCAAAGAATCTCGTCTTGATGGCTGTCGCTGGGATTTCGGGCGAAGCTAATCAATCACCCCTCATTACCAACGAGAGATCGGCTAGAACTTTTCTCGCATGGATTGCCAGTGCGGAAGCGCAGTTCCATTCCGGGAAAGGTGCAGGCACCTACGCGACTCTCGATCAGCTCGTCGCGGAGCAATTGATTCCGAAGGAGGCCATGGAGAACGTTAAAACGCATGGCTACGCCCTCGTGATGACTGTGACCGGGACGGCGTTTGAGATTACCGCGGTACCTATCGAATATGGAAAGACCGGAAAGACGTCGTATTTTGTCGATGCCAGTAATGTCGTACGCGGAGGTGATCACGGAGGTGGGCCCGCGACCATTGCTGATAAACCAATGCCCTAAATACATCCGCAGATTACACAGATTACGCGGACGAAGAAAAAAGGAAGCAGGAGCAGTAGGCAAGGGCAGGAGCGCCAACGACGACACGCTCGTTTTCTGGTTGCTAACTAGTTTTCCTGCTCCTGCTTCCTGCTTATTGGTTCCGTGTCTGCGCAATCTGTGTAATCTGCGGATGTAAGTTTTAGTCAAGATTAAAGATCTTGACCGGGTCAACCGCTTCGGCCAGCTCGAACCCAAAAACACGCGAATAAAAGTAAAGTTCACCATCCAGCGCGCTCTTGATGTTTTTCGCCTGCCGAAAGCCATGTTGTTCACCGGCAAACGCCACGTACGCAACTGGAATCCCTTTAGTGCGCAGTGCTTCTACCATTCTCTCCGCCTGGTCCGCGGGCACCACCTTGTCTTCCAACCCTTGAAAGAAAATAACCGGGCAAGAAAGGCGTTCGATGAAGTTAATCGGTGAGCGCTCACGATATATGTCGCGACGTTCCGGGTACGGTCCAAGCAACCCATCCAAATAGCGCGACTCATATTTGTGGGTGTCTCGAGCGAGTGCCTCTGCATCACTGACACCGAAATGACTGGCTCCCGCCTTGAAAGTATCGCGGAAAGTTAAGGCGCACAAAGTGGTGTAACCTCCCGCACTACCGCCGGTGATGATTAGGCGATCGACGTCGACTTCACCACGCTCGACCAGGTAGCGAGCACCGTTGACACAATCATCAACATCGACAATGCCCCACTTGTCATTCAATCTTTCACGATACTTCCTGCCATAGCCAGTACTGCCGCCGTAGTTGACGTCCAAAACTGCAAAGCCACGGCTCGTCCAGTACTGGACACTCAAACTGAGAGCCGTTGTCGCCGCGGAAGTTGGACCACCATGGCTCTTCACGATCAGCGGGGGACGTTCACCGTCAGGTGCACGGTATTCAGGATTTTGCGGTTGATAGAAAAATCCATGAGCTGTCAATCCATCCTCGGTAGGAAACTCGATGGCTCGTAGAATAGAAAATTATGCCGCATCAATTTCGATATTATTCGCCCGTCGCAACGTCTCAAATTTCATGCTGGCGAGATCAAGTCGCACGATCGCGACCACAGCGGTCGGTGAACCTCCGCGGAAGACTGCCTGACCCTTTCCGGCCCGAACATACTGAATATCGGAAAAGGAAGAAGAGACTTGCTCGAGCTTCATTGTGCGCGTATCCAGGATAGCAAGCCTGGAAATACCTTGCTCGACATGGCTGCACACTATCAACTCCGGTGACGCAAAGGCATACGAGGACGTGCCGAAAACCCATTGCGGCATCCCAAGCTCGACTGCCAAGTTACAAACAGCTTCAATCTTGCCATCAGTCGAAACTCTTTGCAGATTCCACCAGCCGCTGCGATCGGAAACGAAATACAAAACTCCTTCAGGAGACCACTCCGGTTGAAGGATCGATTCAGCTGGACCACCGGCAACTCGTTGACTGTTCTTCAAGGCGCCATCCGCCGCGAAATCTGCGACCCAAAGCTCTGAGCCATCCCAAGGCATATTCGGATGATTCCAGGTGAGCCATGCGAGTTGTGTCCCATCAGGACTCAAGCGAGGCGAAGAATAAAAGTCATTGCCGCCCGCGAGCACCAGGCCGCAGTCGTCGTTGCCTTCAAGGCTCAGACTGACAATCGTGTTTACTGCTTCGGTGCCTCTTAAGGTGTGATCCTCTCTAACGCAAATCAGTCTCTGTCCTCGCTTATCTATCCAGGCGTCCGCATAACGTGTGTCGGACACAGGAGTAATTGGCTGGGGTTCGCGCCCCGCGCTGAGACGGTAAAGGCGCTGATCTTCAAAGTTTGAGAAGTAGACCGTTTCTCCGTCCACTGCGTAGTCGCCGCCGCCGTATTCGTGGGCTCGGGTTCTGGCATTGAGGGGTTGAGGGCTGACATCCGTGCAGACTCCTGACGGCTCACGTCTGACAATTACATTCCGACCTTGTTCTGTGGGTCTCATTTCCAACCAATAGATATCGGCGCCATTTATGAGTGGCTGACTCAGCCCGACCGAACCGCCGACTATGAGATCTGCAGTGATCGGGGACTTCCATGACCCATATGGTGAAATTTTTGGCGTATTTACCAACTTGGTCTCCTTGTCGTTTAGCGTGTTTGAACTAAATCCCAGAGAGAGCTTCGAAAAACTTTTGTCACAACCTCGCAAAGGCTTTACAAGGTTTATGCAACCTAAACTGCGTGGGAGCAGGCTAGTATCTGCCCCGTCGTTAATTCTCCATGGGAGAACTGAGATAAAGGCAAGGGCACTGGTCTTGGGGGAGGTCAGTGCCCTCTCTTTTTGTCCGATAACTCACTTGCCTTACTGATTGATCTCCTCGAGCCTTCCCTTCAAATTTATAGCTCCACCCTATTTAGCAGATGCACCACGATTCTTAGGATCGCTTCCTGCAAGTATCAACCAGCATGATTCTTCAATGCTTTTGCAAAAATAGTCAATAAGCTGCATAACTCTCCATCAACGCAAAAACATTGACTGGCAGTCAAAACGGGTTAACAATTCGCCAACTTCAATTTTAAGAGCTTGATTTTGAAAGGTTGCCATCCATGTCGTTCTTAACACGAACCGGACCAGCAGTCTTACTAGTATTGTCCCTCAGCTTAATAACCCTATTGCCGCCAACATCGCTCGCAGATACTTTTCGACCAGTTGTGCGAGGCAAACGCGGCGTCGTCGCTGGTGGCCAACCACTGTCAGTAGAGGCCGGCCTGAGAGTCCTCCAGCACGGTGGCAATGCTGCTGATGCGGGCGTCGCGACAATCCTTGCGGCCTCGGTAATTGAGTTTTCTCACTTCTCTTTCGGTGGTGAGGTTCCCATTCTTATTAAGTTGAAAGGTGGCGATGTGGCGGTGATTGAAGGAATGGGTCAGGCGCCGCTCAAGGCCACTCGGGAGTTCTTCGTTAATCGAATGCAATCCACAAAGGATGCCGGTTCAACCGCCCCAGATTCCCCTAGGCCGCAAAGCGGAAACGCCGATCTGCCGACGATGGCCGGAGCAAAGTCAGGTTTGATTCCCTCCACTGGTCCTCTGGCTGCAACGGTTCCAGCTGTGCTCGATGCATGCGTTACTGCGCTCGATCAGTTTGGGACCAAATCACTTGCTGAAGTAATGCAGCCGGCTATAGAGCTTGCCGATGGTTTTCCCATAGATGAACTGCGGGTTCAATACATAAAGACACGAGCGCCGATCTTTTCTGCGTGGCCGGACGCGAAACGACTCTTCCTGCCCCACGGTGAGGTGCCTAAACCCGGCGATATATTTGTCCAGGCGGATCTGGCCCGCACGTTACGCGAGATCGTGAATGCAGAAAAGCTGGGAGCCCGCAGAGGACGACATGCCGGTTTAGTTGCCGCCCGTGAATATTTTTATAGGGGACCGATAGGCAAACGTATCGGCGACTACATGCAGACGCACGGCGGGCTCCTGGCCGCCGCAGACCTCGCGCGTTTTCAGGCAAAGGTTGGAAAACCTGTCGCAGCGGAATACCGCGGCTATCAGGTTTACAAAGCAGGGTTCTGGACGCAAGGTCCTGCGCTCGTCGAGACCTTGAATCTCATTGAGGGTTACGACCTGAAGTCGATGGGCCATAACTCAGCAACCTATATTCACACGCTTGCTGAAGCAATAAAACTAGCTCTTGCCGATCGTGACCGGTACTACGGCGATCCCGACTTCGTAAAGATACCGATGATGGAATTGCTGTCGAAGAACTATGCGGCCTTGCGCCGGCCGCTAATCGATCAGCAACGAGCCTCTCTAGCTCAACAGCCCGGCGATCCGCTGAACATGAAAGCCGTACTTGCCACTGCTACGCAAACTGTCGGACGTGTCTCTGCGGTACCCCCAGTCGAACGCGCCAATGACACAACGTGTGTGAACGTGATCGATAAAGACGGCAATCTTTTCAGTGCAACTCCCAGTGGCGCCTGGTTGCCGGCAGTGGTCGCCGGCGACACGGGCGTATTGATGGGCCAGCGACTCCAATCCGCGCTCACAGATCCGCAGAGCCCGAATGTCGTCGCGCCGGGGAAGCGTCCGCGCATCACGCTAACTCCGACGCTGGTGCTGAAGCACGGAGAGCCTTTCATGGTTTTGAGCACACCAGGCGGTGACAATCAGGATCAGGCGTTGCTGCAGGTCTTTCTGAACATAGTCGAATTTGGTATGAACCCGCAGGAAGCAGTCGAGGCGCCACGTTTCGATACGCAACACTACGTCAGTTCGTTTGACGATCATGAGTTCCTGCCCGGCTCTCTTAATGTTGAATCGCGTGTCGGCGAGAAAGTGATCGAGGACTTGAAGTTAAGAAGTCATAAAGTGAAGGTCCAGCCGGAATGGGGCACGCTCTCTTCACCTACCGTGATTGTCTACAACCCTCAAACTGGAGTCTCTTCGGCTGGGGCTGATCCGCGAAGGGGACGTTACGCGGTGGCTTGGTAAAGGAAAGCTTCCTCCAATGTTTACATTGAGCTGACAGACAGCCAAACAAACACCACGTACTAGTGCAATCTTGCCGAGACAACCCAATAGATAGCCTTTCTGATTTTAAGACGAAGAAAAGATAAAAAGGTCTGTCACTTCTACAAACGCATACCGCAAACATCTTCGCCAAGACCAACCGCGGAACGCTGTTGGATATTGTGATTTTCCTGGCAAATCTTTTCCTGATGCGACGGTTGACGCTTCTTTTCATGGAACTCTTCCGTCAGGCCTCTGCGGAAAACGAACTTGCCAAGCTCGCACTTGGACTTGTCTGCCTGGGGATGTTCATCTTGCCGGCGCTGGCAGCGGTCCTCAAGCGTTGGCATTTTCATCAGAGACTCAAAGCGCAGGGTAAAACGGTTGAATCGGAGAACAGTGCTCTTTCCGGTTGTCTCTTCAATCCCCTCTTCTATTTTTGCTTAAACCTGGTGATCATGTCGGCGATCATAACCGCCCTGGGCGAACAACTTTTCGGAAAGAATCTCTTGAACAACGGTCCGGTCTTCATCACTTCAATATTCATCGGACTTGGTGTTACGATCATTCAAACCTTTTTGGTTTACCACTATTTTTCACCGCCGAAGAATCCGCCGAAACAAAAATTCCTGCGGGAGCAACAAAGCGAGACCATCGGCGATATCTGCATCTTTCTGAACGTGATATTTTTTCAGGTTGCGTGGAATCTGCTGACATTCGCTCCCCTGGGTCGCGTTTCGAGTTTTGCAGATTTTGCCGGCAGACTTTTCTTTCTAAGTTTCATAGCCTTGCTAATTTATTTTCCACCGCGAATCCTTTACCTGGCCGAAGATATCAACCGTCCACGAACGTGGCTAACGATGCTTCTTGCAAATTCACCAGTCATTGTGCGTATTCTTTTTGGTCGAGTCCTGGGGAGTGGGTGAATTCGTCAGATCCCGCTTAGAATGTCGGGAGTCAGCGGGAAAAGGTTGGACTTGAACTATACAGTCGCGGCAGTTGATGGTATTTGGGAGTTTTGACCCTACAGTATCGCAGCTGATACTGATACAAACTTTCGTAAGTGACCCCAATGATTGAAGAACGACATACCCATCAGACGAATGGCGTAGCTAACAGAAAACCAGGGAGCGCGCATCGCGAACCAACATACCAGGCGGCCCGGGCAGTGGCCGCTACCGTCGAGGCTCACTTTGCGCGCCATATCGCGGCGGCACGCAAGCGTGGGGAACAGGAGCTGGCGACTGAACCCAACGCGCAAACGATCGAGGCGATCATCGATGCCACGTTTTGGGCCAGTCTCCGGCGCGAGGAAGGTCAATCTCCAAAAATTTCGTTGGCATTCCTGCCGCCCGAGCAGGCAGGCCAGCCGCTAATGTTCCAGCACCGCCTCTCGCTGGATCCCCATGTTCTTACAAAACTCGCCCCAGCTGTTGAGCGACCTGGAATTCATCTCGGTGTCTGGCATGAAGAAGATGAACTCTATGTGTGGGGAGCGACGCGAGTGATTCCAAGTTTCTGTTTTGTTTTGGAAGACGTCGAACCCGGGCTTTTGGTAATTAAGCATCGACGCATTGACGGGTTTGGAAAATTTGCCAACGTCGCGGTGCTCAAGGGCGATCAAGTGAAAGTGGTGGATGAAGCGGGCACGAGCTTGCCTGACTGTCCGGATCTCCTGGCATCGTTGTTGAGTTTCACCTCACCCTCCTCGTGGAATGGCGCGGAGAACGACTCGGTAAACGTTCTCGTTCAATTGGCCGCATCCATGCGCGCCCACGGACATGGCGGCTCCTTATTGGTAGTGCCCACTGGCTCTGAAGCGTGGCGCGGGTCAATCGTGCATCCAATCCAGTATTCCGTTACTCCAGCCTTTTCAAGGCTTGCAGAACTAAGTCAGCAAGACGTAAATGAAACGAATGAGAACTTATGGGAGGAGGCAGTGGACACCATTGCTGGTCTCACGGCGGTTGACGGTGCAACCGTAATTAACGACCAATATGAGTTGCTCGCTTTTGGTGTGAAGATAAGACGTCCGGAGGGTAGCCTTCCTGTGGAGCAGATGGTGATTACGGAACCCATCGTCGGCGATCGAGCTGCCATCGTCCCTCCAGTGCAGCATGGCGGCACGCGACATCTGTCAGCTGCTCAATTCGTACATGACCAGCGCGACACTCTCGCTCTGGTGGCCTCGCAAGATGGTCGTTTCACGATCTTCGCATGGTCGCCATGTGAAGAGATGGTCCACGCTCATGGCGTCGACGTATTATTGCTGTAGGTCTCAACAGATGAAGCCGATTATTAAAGTTTTGCTGCAAACCATCTCAACTACAGTTTCTTGCAATGCTCTTGCCTTCCCGTTGTGGTTTAGCTGATCGAAGGAACTCTCCAGTCTTTCCCACTCTCCTTGCAATATGAATTCAAACAACATCGTTCTCATAACGCCCCCAAGAAGCATTGACCACGGAGCACTGTTTGGAGAAGTTCCTTCAACGCTGCGACTAAAGATAGACCAGAGAGGTCGGCAAATGAAACGCACTTTGGGGCTAGCCATGCAAAAGCAAATTGGAATAGTAAATCCAGACGAGCAAGCCGAACTTGCGACGCTGTCTGCACTTGCGGCGACACTTAGAATGCGTGACGCGGAAACGCAGGGACACTCGGAGCGCGTCGTCAAGTTTAGCCTGGTCCTGGGCCGTGAGCTTGGTTTGAATCCTACTCAGATGAAATCCCTCGAGCACGGATCTCTACTCCATGATATTGGCAAGATTGGGGTGCCAGATTCTATTCTCCGCAAACCTGGACGTTTGACGAACGTCGAATGGATTAGAATGCGAGAACATCCCTTGCTCGGTCTGCAAATCTTGAGTGGGGTCGATTTCCTAAAAGGCGCTTCATTAGTTGTCGCTCAGCACCATGAGCGGTGGGACGGAAAAGGCTATCCGTTCGGCATGAGTGGCAAAGGGATTGATCGCAATGCGCGCATTTTCGCTGTGGCAGACGCCTTCGACGCAATGACCAGCCGTCGCGTCTATCATCTGGCTGAGACTTTTGAGGCGGCCTCCGCAGAACTCAGACGAACTGCAGGACAACAGTTTGACCCGGAGGTTGTGGAGGCGTTTGTCAGAATCCCGCGCGAACAGTGGATCGATTGTATGAACGGCGGGTAGGAAATCGAAATGTGAATTACAAAAACTAGCTAATGACTAAGGGACGATTGGAAGCATTTAGCGACGGTGTGATTGCCATCATCATCACGATTATGGTGCTGGAGTTGAGAGCACCACACCAATCAAATCCGGCTGCCCTGATATCATTGATTCCAGTGTTCTTGAGCTACCTCCTTAGTTTCATATTTCTGGGCATTTACTGGAACAACCATCATCACCTGCTACACGCAGTCGAACATGTCAATGGCCGTGTCCTTTGGGCTAATCTCCACCTATTGTTCTGGTTATCGTTGGTACCGTTTGTGACGGGCTGGATGGGCGAGAACAATTTTGCCCGCTGGACTCTTGCCATTTATGGAATGGTCCTGTTGCTTGCGGCGATTGCTTACTTCATTCTGGTGCGGACCCTTCTCTCCGTCCATGGCAGGAATTCGGTTTTGGCAACCGCGCTGGGCTCCGATTTCAAGGGCAAGATTTCAATGGTCATTTATGTGGTTGCAATACCGCTTGCCCTGGTGAAGTGGTGGATCGCTTGCTCCTTATACATTCTCGTGGCAATCATCTGGCTCGTGCCGGATCGTCGCATCGAAAGAACTTTGACTCATTGAAATCGCGAGATAGCAGAGCTTCACAGTCTGCGCTTCTTTTAGAACTGGATCCAGTTGGCTGCTAACCAAGCTGATCGTGTCGACATCCAACGCTTTCGCGCCACCACTTAAGCTCTTCACTGGGACCGCGGGCGGCTCGCCCGCAGCGAGGGCCGCAGGCGCGATCAATAAATTCGAGGATGAGGTTTTTGTGAGATCGGCGCCCTGACGGTGCTGGTGCGGGCGAGCCGCCCGCGGTCCCAGTGAAGAGCTTAAGTGGTATACCTGGATTCCTTCAATCAACTGAGCTATCTTCTCGCACGATGTATTTCTCCTGGCAGCTTATCGCTCTCTGCAAAAAACTTTCATTGAGGAAACTAGACGAATGACATCAAAGTATGTTCGGGCGCTAACCTTACTTACAGCAGTACTGGCGGCCGCCTTTTTGTTTGTCCAGTCAGCGGCCAAAACTTCCGGACAGGTACCAACACTTCCGAGCGAAACTCCAGCTAAGCTCGAACCCACAAACGACGGCTTCGACTACGATCGCCGCGACGTGATGATCCCGATGCGCGACGGGGTGAAGCTGCATACTGTCATCCTGGTGCCTAAAGGAGCTAAGGGGGCGCCTATTCTGCTCACACGTACTCCCTACGATGCCACTGGGCTCACGACGCATGCGCAAAGTTCGCATCTTGGACCAATCCTGAACGGCTACGATAATGCCACTGAGGTGATTATCGAAGGCGGCTACATCCGCGTGGTCCAGGACGTACGCGGTAAGCATGGCTCCGAGGGCGACTATGTAATGAACCGCCCGCTGCACGGACCGCAGAACCCTACGCCAGTCGATCATGCGACAGACACCTACGACACGATCGACTGGCTGGTGAAGAATATCCCAGAGAGCAACGGTAAGGTTGGTATCTTAGGTATCTCGTACGACGGCTTCTTGCCGCTAATGGCGCTCGTCAATCCTCACCCGGCATTAAAGGTTTCGGTGCCGATGAACCCGATGGTCGATGGCTGGATGGGTGACGATTGGTTTCACAACGGCGCCTTTCGGCAACAGAATATGCCCTACATTTATGACCAGGAAGCAACTCGCCGCTCGGATGCCCTCTGGTGGACCAGCCACTTTGACGATTACGACATGTACATGCAAGCGGGATCAGCGGGTGAACTCGGGCGTCGACGCGGGCTCGAACAAGTTGGATTCTGGCGGAAGCTTCTCGATCATCCCAGCTACGACGCCTTCTGGCGCGATCAGGCAGTAGACAAAATATTGGCGGCTCAGCCGCTGAAGGTTCCCGTGATGCTGGTCCACAGTCTTTGGGATCAGGAAGACATTTACGGAGCCATCGCAGTTTACAAGGCGATAAAGCCAAAGGACACAGGCAACGACAAGGTGTTCCTGGTGATGGGACCGTGGCATCATGGCCAGGAGATCCGCGAGGGCAGTTCGCTGGGGGCTTTGAAATTCAACAGCGACACGGCGCTCACTTTTCGCCAGGAGATTCTGCGTCCGTTTCTGGACCATTACCTCAAGGACGGTGCGCCCAAAGCTGGTGTTGCGCCTGTTACCGCCTTTGAGACCGGAACGAACACATGGCGGCATTTGCCTTCCTGGCCGTCCGGTTGCACGAGCGGTTGCACGCTACGACCAGCGCCGCTTTACCTGCACACCGGACTAAGACTAGGTTTTGACAAGCCAATACCTGGCGACACCGCTTTTGACGAATATATCTCCGATCCTACTAAACCGGTTCCCTTCCGCGCGCGGCCCATTCAGCCTGTCAGCGGCTCTCTCGTGGCCCACACGTGGGCAGAGTGGCTCGTCGACGATCAGCGTGAGGCATCAGGCCGCCCGGATGTCGTGGCGTTTGCTTCTGAAGTCTTGAGTGAGCCGGTAAAGATCAGCGGACAACCTATCGCCAACCTTGTCGCTTCCACCAGCGGAACCGACTCCGACTGGGTAGTTAAGTTGATTGACGTCTATCCGGACGAAGTTGCGGCGCAACCAGGGATGGGTGGTTACCAGTTGATGGTCTCTGGTGATATTCTCCGCGGCCGGTATCGTGAAAGCCTCGAGCTGCCAAAACCCATCGCCGCTAACGAGCCGTTGGTTTACCGCTTCGCGCTGCCCACGGCGAACCATGTCTTTTTGCCAGGCCATCGCATCATGGTTCAGATCCAGTCAAGCTGGTTCCCACTCTATGATCGCAATCCGCAGACGTTTGTCCCAAACATCTTCTGGGCCAAGCCTGGGGATTATCGAAAAGCAACTCAACGGATTTATCACACACCCAGCCAGGCGAGCTTCGTCGAATTGCCCTTAGTTACGACGCCCTAACCTGAAACCATCCACAGATTCCGCAGATTACACAGACAAAGACCCCAGGAGGTTGGAAAGGCACGCAAAGCAGGACAAAGAAATCAGTGCAAGCTCCCGTGTCCTGTGCCCCTGCTTCCTGCCCCTGCCTCCTCTTTGTCTTGTCTGCGTAATCTGCGTAATCTGTGGATTAATTTGGATTTAGAAAACTTTCCATGAAGTGGGACGTCGTAATCATTGGCGGGGGCGCGGCCGGTCTTTTTTGCGCGATTGAAGCCGGTAAGCGCGGGCGTAAAGTCCTGGTCCTGGAACATTCCGAACGAGTCGGCAAGAAGATCGCGATCTCGGGAGGCGGTCGTTGTAACTTCACAAATATCCACACGAGCCCGGAAAACTTTCTCTCCGCAAACCCACACTTCTGTAAGTCGGCGCTCGCGCGCTACACCCCTGCAGACTTTATCTCGCTCGTAGAAAAACATGGCATCCGATATCACGAGAAGAAGTTGGGACAGCTTTTCTGTGACGGGAGTTCTCAACAGATCATCGACTTGCTGCTCGGTGAATGTAATGCGGCTAAAGTAGAAATTCGTTTAGGGTGCCAAGTAACTAGTCTACAGAAAGAGACCTCATTCAGGATAGAAACAAACCAGGGGACTCTCACCTCGTCGTCTCTCGTAATCGCTACCGGCGGATTGTCTATTGCTCCGCTGGGAGCGACTGACTTCGGTTATCGCGTCGCCCGCCAATTTGGTTTACACATCGAAGCGCCCAGACCGGGGCTCGTTCCACTAACGCTCACCTCCCAAATGCAGAAGCAATTGTCGAGGTTAAGCGGCATCTCGATCGACTCGCTGGTGAGTTGTTGCGGTCAGGACTCTCCGGAGTTTCGTGAAAACATCTTGATTACCCACCGGGGTTTGAGTGGTCCGGCAATTTTGCAAATCTCGTCCTACTGGCAACGAGACACGCCAGTTTCAATCAACCTTCTACCCGATGAGAATGTTCTCGACCTTCTATCAAGCGATCAAAGCTCAGACATGGAGTTAGCAAGTCTTCTTTCCCGCCGCTTGCCGCGACGATTTGCGCAGGCTTGGTGCGAGTTGTATGCTGATTCAAAGCCGCTCAGACAATTCAATAGCATCGAGCTTGTTGTTATTAGCAAAAAACTTCAGGATATGCAGATTGTTCCGTCAGGTACCGAAGGTTTTAAGAAGGCCGAGGTGACCGCTGGGGGTGTGTCGACGGCAGAACTCTCTTCGCGGACCATGGAAGCCAGACGAGTATCGGGGCTCTATTTCATTGGAGAAGTAGTAGACGTGACGGGGCAGTTAGGGGGTTACAATTTTCAATGGGCCTGGGCCTCAGGATACGCAGCTGGTAAGTTTACCTAAGCAGTGGCTAAGGATAAATGAATAGTGGGCAGTCGAATTGTTACGGTGTGTGCGGCGCTTTGGTACAAAGTTGTGGAGCAGGTAGTTTGCGCCCGCAAGATGTTGTGACGCTTGGTAGCGTCTTACTTCCGAAACTTGATAGTCGTCGCGAAAAGATCCGTCGCAAAACCTTGCCTGGTGAAATAACACTTCAACCGCAGAACAGGAAGCGGTAGCGACCTGGCTGGTTCGTAACACTCCCACAGTGAATCATCAGTCAATGAGACGACATAGACTTACTCTCGGCAACCTTGGAATAGATCAGTAAGTTGAGTGGAGCGGATCGACCAGGTCGCTACCGCTTCCTGTTCTGCAGTTGAGGGTCACTATTCGTAAGGCTGGTCCCGGTAGACCTAGACACTACCGATTTAGCCCACTACCTAAGGCGATTGCTTTGCAAACAGCGTGGGACTATAAGGTAGACTTCCATCGAACTTCTGACGAAGCAATACGCAAAGATCTCCCCGCTTTTGGATATTGAAGGCCCTGAGATGATTGAAGTATCCCTCAGGAACTGAACTAATAATGACTTACACGTGCCCAATTTGTGGGTTTCCAGGGTTGGAGGAACCACCCTATTCCACGGATGGGGCCGGGTTATACGACATATGTCCATCTTGCGGTTTTCAATTCGGAGTAAGCGACGATAACCAGGGGATCAGTTTTCACGAATGGCGTGAATCGTGGATAGATCAAGGAATGCCGTGGAGCAGTAAAGGTAGAAGCGTCCCAATGGGATGGAATCCAAGAATGCAGATTCGCGATTTAAGAAAACAGCGCACTGGTGTACACAATGTGGAGAATGAGACTCTTTTTGACACCGAATGGTGATGTGACAAGTGTTAAATCAAATAAGACATCAAGTAGCTATCAAGAGTTTTCAGGTGCCGGCGCGTTGGTACGCGGCGGATTTCCCTGGGAGATACATTCTTCATGATAGTCGAGACAGAGATTGAAAGGGCCGCAAAGCTGTCGGTTGGCGACATGGTGACTACCCAGTGGGACCTCTGCGGTAGTTCGTTGATACTGTGAATGCAGTGGCACTTGAGCATTACAGAACCGGGAACGTAGCGACTGCACTCAACGTGGTGAGTGACTCTAATGAATTCACCTGGCGCGACCGGCTTCGCTGGAAGGAAGAGTGACGACGAGAAATAACGACAAGCTAAAGCATATCGGACATCAATTAGCATATCGGACAGTAATTAAGGAAAGAGGACAACCAAAATGGCAATAGAAGTCGGTAAACGCTTTGTAGATTTCAGACTCAAGAATCAAGACGGCGAGACAGTCACACTCGACGATTTCGCCGGCAAATGGCTCGTACTTTACGTCTATCCTAAAGACGACACCCCCGGCTGCACAATCCAGGGCAAGTCGTTCACGGCAAGCAAGCAGGAATTTGATGACGCAAACATCGCCGTCGTTGGGGTCAGCGAGGATGATGTTGATTCGCACAAAAATTTCTGCAATAAGTTTAGCTTCACTATTGACCTGCTGGCAGATCCGAATCACGAGTTACTATCCGCGGCCGGCGTCGGACAGAGCGAATACAAAGGAACCATGTACTGGGACCGCACAAGTTTCGTAATTGACCCAAAGGGAAGTCTGCGCAAGACGTACCTGAAAGTGCAACCCGAAGGTCACGAGCGCGTCTTGCTAAATGACATCAAGGAGATGCAAGCCGGCTGACGCTGTCCTGTAACCACCGTATCCCCTCGAGGTCGCTACTCAACTACAGAACAGGAAGCGGTAGCGACCTGGCCGTTTCGGTACCACTCAAGTAAAGGTTGTGTGTTGCGAAACGGCCAGGTCGCTACCGCTTCCTGTTCTGTAGTTGAGTGTAGAATTCTGCATTGAGTGACGCTTTGCCGAGACTAGTCGCTAGTCAATATTCAATTCCACGAGCAGCGGACAATGATCCGATGCTGCCTTGATAACCTCTGTTGGCTCCAGGACGACGTCGCATGCGACGAGTTGTTTGGAAAAAGCCTTTGGCAGAAACACATAGTCGAGGCGAACATGAGGATCCCAGGTGGGAAACGTGTAACCCTTGTCGTCTTTATGAAGCATCCGAAAGCCGTCGTTATAGCCGGCGTCGAGCACAAGCTGAATTGTCTCGCGCTGAAGTTTTCGGCCGCTGATCCAAATAAGCGCGCGAATCCAGGCCGGCAGCCGGGCGAGTTCCAGCGCTTCGCCTGGGGCCAGCGTATTGAAGTCTCCCACTAAAACATGAAAGCCATCCTGATGTCGTTCTATCCCCTTCAGTAATGAGCGAATCTCGCGAGTTCGTCTGCGTTCATCCCACTTGGAAAATCTCGCGCTGAGATGCAACCCGAAAATCCTGGCAGTGCTATCGGCGGGGACGAGCTCCAGGAATGAATGTCTAGCGCCGGCAGGATAGTGCCACTCGTGATAGACAATCTCCTTCCGACTGATATAACCGATGGAGTGGTTCTCGCGCGCTGCCCAGAAAGGCAACCCGGTCGCTTCAGAGAGAGCTTCGATAACGGCAGGATGTGTTGCTTCCTGAAAGACGACGAGATCAGGAGCCACTACTTTGATCACATTCGCCAGCGCATCCTGCCGCCTCAATCCACCAAATCTTATGTTGTAGCTCAGCAGCTTGAGGATCACGCATCTGCCCCAGGTTCGACGACAACATAATAAGGCACGCCGAACAAGACATCGCGCGCGTAGAGTACGAGGCTGGCTGTGGCCTGAAAGTTCACCGGTCGGCCTACGAACTTCTGCAGCGATTCACGCAGCGGGTTCAGACTGGGCGCAATATCTGGATCCTTATCGCATAGCGGTTTCGTGTGCAGCGCGGGAATGTAGAAACCGTCAGCAGTCCATTCCTCCATCACTCTTTTTCCGACCAGCGTGACATCCAGGTCGCTCGTTCCGGTCCCGTGGGAGTCAAAGGGTGCACCGTCTTCATATCGCTTGTTAGTAACGACACTGCCACGCAAGACGATTCCTGTTCCGTCCGGAATTCCCTGTTGGAGTTTTCGATAGAACGAGATGAAGAGGCTCTCGTCGCCGCCAAAAGCCAGCGTGATAATCCGCGAGCGAATCTCCGGATCAGTCATTTCGTGCGCGTCTTTAGGCATAGCTAATCTAACCAGAAGTTTTGCTGGCGTAAGTATGCATGGCATTCTAACATGGTGGCCGAGTCTTAAGTGTCGAGGTCTGGCCTTTGGATTTGGGTCTTTGGCCCTGGTCTTTGGTCTTGGGTCGAACAGACCTGGAAAACTTACAACTCAGTTCTCTTATCTATGCATCTCTTCCCCTGGCTTCTCATGCTCTGTGCTGCGTTCGCGGCCGGAATAATCAATGCTATTGCGGGTGGCGGAACCTTACTGACGTTTCCAGTGCTGATCTGGCTCGGACTCGATCCCAAGGTCGCCAATGCTACCAGCACTGTCGCGCTTTGGCCGGGCCTTTTTGGCGGACTCTTCGGCTACCGCAAAGAACTGGAAAACAGCTCCACCATTCTGAAGCGTCTGGGAACTACCAGCGTAATTGGCGGAGCGGTCGGGGCCTGGCTCTTGATTTGGACACCTTCGCCTACGTTTGCGCGTTTGGTTCCTTTCCTGATTCTGTTCGCCACGATTCTTTTCATGGCCCAGGGAACTATCAATCGGCGACTGCGCCTCGGATCGATAATCGAGAATCCCACTACCCTATGGTGGCTTGGCGCAATCGTTTTCCAATTCTTCTCTGCGATATATGGTGGGTATTTTGGCGCGGGCAACGGCATCCTGATGCTCGCAGCCATGGGCTTGCTCGGACTGCATGAACTGCATCGAGCTAACGGCATAAAAAACTTTCTGGGGATCTGTATCAACAGTGTCGCGGTGTTGAGCTTTTCTCTTAAGCATCTGGTTGTCTGGCCCGATGCCCTGTTAATGGCTTGCGCAGCCACAATGGGTGGCTTCTTCGGCGCGAAGATTGCGGTCCGAGTGGGCCAGGCGTGGGTGCGCAAAGGAATCGTACTCATTGGTTTAATAATTTTCTTCGTGATGATCTGGCGAATTCGTCACTAGTTCAATGTCCAGAACAAAAGCCAGGAAACTACCTCGCGAGTTCTATACGCGACAGAACGTACTGACAGTTGCACGCGAGCTCCTGGGAAAACTGCTGGTGGTGCCCGCGGCGAACGGCGCCCGTGTCTCAGGAATGATCGTAGAAACCGAAGCCTATCGCGGCCCACGGGACCGGGCCTCTCACGCCTATGGAGGTCGTCGCACCAAGCGCACAGAAACAATGTATCTTCGTGGTGGCGCGGCTTATGTTTATTTCGTGTATGGCATGTACTACCAATTTAACGTCGTCACAAATGTCAAAGACACCCCGCATGCGGTTTTGGTCCGCGCTCTGCAACCGGTGGAAGGAATTGAGATCATGCGCCAACGGAGGCAAACGCACTCCGACGCCAATCTCACCAGCGGGCCGGGAAAACTCTGTATTGCAATGGGTATCGATCGCAAACTCGACCGCGAGGATTTGCTTGGTGAGCGGATTTGGATTGAGGAAGGTGAAAAGATTCCGCGGACGCGTATCGCTACTGGTCCACGCGTGGGCATCGACTACGCTGCAGAATGGGTCGAGAAGCCCTGGAGATTCTGGCTCAAGGGCAATCCCTTCGTTAGCAAAAGGTAGTTAACGGTTTTTACCCCGTTAGGGGTCGCATGTTTATAGCTCAATGAACAAAACCTCTCCGGCGGCGTTCGGAGGAGCGGAACTCAACTCGCGTGCTGAAGCTCTAGTTCCATTCCGCTCCTCCGAACGCCGTTGGTTCTGGCATTTCAACTCAGGCTATAAACATCTCACCCCTGTGGGGTGAAAACCCCAGAATTGATTCAGGTAAAAAACAGCAGCGAACAGGTGAGTAGGACAACTTCTCACTATTCACTCCCGTAACGGATCTCCAGGTGGCGAATGCGGTAGCAGGCAACAATGAGCACCAGCAATGTGACTCCGAGCAGGCTGGGTATGGCAATCCATGCCGGGGTGGGTTCGGCAACAACGGCAAAGGCTCCCTCTTGCATTGGGACGGGAGTCAGAGAGTTCAGATAATGGATCACACTAATCTTTTTCAGTACTGGCGGCAGCAGGAAGTTGATCCATTCCCAACCATATAGGAGCAACGCCGGAATAATCGGATTGCGAACAAACAGACCAACGACCAGGAAGAACGCTCCATACCCAATGCAGGCCAGAACAGTGATCCCGGCATATGTCAATAACTGGCCCAAACCCGCGCCGTCGATGAAGAATCGCAAGCTCTCCGAATAGAAGTGCGGCAGGTATAGCAAGAGCATGGATACGACAGTGGTGCCTGTGAAGAGAATCACCGATGTAACCAATCCGGAAACGTATTTGCCGACAACCAGCACCTCACGTCTGGTGGCGCTCAGGAAGTAGTAATGCAGACTCCGGTCCACCAATTCTCCACGAAAGAGGTTCATAAAGATCCAGGCGCTGCCAAAGAAGACGACCGTGCGCAGGATCAAACCGCCATAGATAATCGAATAGATCACGCTGTACTGCGAGAAGTCCTGCCATTCGCGCCCGGGAGGCGTGAAGGGCGCCAGTATTGCAAGCGGCAGGACCGGCAAGAGTGCGAGCAGGTAAATCAAGATCGCGCGTCGTCCAAGAAAGTTCTTCTCTATTTCGAGACGGAAAATTGCTCGCAATTGGCGCAGCCAAAGAGACCACGGTACCGGTTGTTTGTCGAGTTTCTGCTCGGAGGAAATGTCTGCAGTTGAAGTACTACTCATTCAATCTAACTCCAGGAATTCAAATTCCCAACCGAATCATTTTTCATTTATGAATCACAAATGATTCACTTCGTCCCGATCAAGTACTGGTAGACAGCGCTCAGATCATCGTCAACGGGAGCCACAGACTCCATGTTGATTTCTCCATCGGCGACAACCTCATTTAGCAGCAGATAGAAACGATCGGCATCGCGAGTCTTCACAAACAGGCCGCGGCGGTCCTCATGTAATCTCGCTTCGACCACATGATCCTGCGCGAAGACATAAGCGGCCAGCTTCGCAGGCTGATCGCAGCGAATCAGAATTTGCATAGGGTGCTCTTCCATCTCATCACGCACGCCATGAATATTTCCTTCGGCCACGATGTAACCGTTGTTAAGCAGCACAACGCTGTCAGACATCATGTCGACTTCATGAAGGATATGAGAAGAGATGATCAGGTGGAGACCTTCGGCTGCCAGTTTCCGAAACAAGGCGATCGTTTCCGCGCGCACCATCGGATCCAGGCCATTCAGTGGCTCATCGAGAATCATGACTGCAGGTTGGTGTGCGATTGACTGCGCCAGCCTGATGCGCTGTCGCATTCCCTTACTATAAGCCGCAACTTTACGGTCCGCCGCGTCGAGAAGATTTACACGATCGAGCGCAATTTCGGTCAGCTCACCCGCTCTTTTCTTCTCAAACCCATGTACCAATAGAAACGAATCGATAAATTCGCGGCCGGTAAGCCCGCGCGGGAATGAATCAAACTGCGTGCAGTAACCGACTTTTCGAAATAGTTGGTCCGGTTGATCGGTGGGAATTCCGAGCAGCGTGACACTGCCACGCGTTGGTCGCAGCAGGCCGGTCATCAAATTCATCAACGTCGACTTTCCTGCGCCATTCGGCCCGACGAGGCTGGTAATGCCTGGCGCCATCTGGAGGTTTACGCGGTTCACCCCCAGTATCTCGCCGTAGAACTTCGGGACATCATCGAAAATGATCAGGTGGTCAGCAGTCGTCATAAAGTCACATCACAAAAAACGCGAGCCATAGCGACCAGGTCCTTTTCGTAACACTCAAATTCAAAACCGCGAGCGGTAGCGACCGGGTCCTTTCGGCAATACACGACCTGCAATGAACGGTTAAGTGAGTCTCCTCGCACCGACCCGGTC
>WNFR01000331.1_pt1 | contig 51738 bp, 49 predicted proteins | sample 5400221 | NCBI WGS metagenome assembly WNFR01 (sample SAMN13153357, study PRJNA577476) | soil metagenome | isolation source: 40 cm soil under Madrone tree | place: USA:California | collected 2016-06-14 | reverse complement strand
AACCGCCACAGCGAGCGGTTTTACCGCATCGTGAACGAGGTTCCAGCGGTGCTCATGGTCGGGATCGTCATCATGGCGGTGATCAAGCCGTTTTGATTGCCTAAAGTAGCCTACCGCGCGTCTGGAACCCTTGCGCTAGGTCAGGACTTTTCTTATTATCTACACATCTCACCAAAGGCAGGTTGATACTGTCGACCGCGGCCCGCGAAGGGACCAACCGCTGTATCTGGCCGCTAGTGCTGTATCTGGCCAGCAGCGTCGGCTTCAGGCAACGATCTGCGATTTCTCCCCGTCATAACGTCGATCGGCATTTGTGGTCGGTCGCGCATAGGAACACCCGCATGCGGGAAATGAAACTCCAAGACCTCAAATCCAAATCTCCTGTGGAATTGCTCGGCTTTGCCGAAGAACACAGTGTCGAGAACGCATCGACGATGCGCAAGCAAGAGTTGATGTTCGCAATCCTCAAACAACTCGCCACAAAAGACATCGACATCATTGGGGAAGGCGTCGTCGAGGTGCTGCAGGACGGCTTCGGCTTCTTGCGGTCGCCAGAGGCGAATTATTTGCCCGGTCCCGATGACATCTACGTTTCGCCCTCGCAGATCCGCAGATTCGGATTACGGACGGGCGACACCATCGAGGGCGAAATTCGAAGCCCGAAGGAAGGCGAACGGTACTTCGCGCTGCTCAAGGTCAATACGATCAATTTCGAAGATCCGGAAAAAGGCCGGCACAAGATCAATTTCGACAATTTGACGCCGCTCTATCCGGATGAACGGCTGCGCATGGAACACGAGGATCCCGCCAAGAAGGATCTTTCGCCGCGCGTGATTGACATTGTCGCTCCGATCGGCAAGGGGCAGCGTGCACTGATCGTTTCGCCGCCGCGCACCGGTAAGACGGTGCTGCTTCAGAACATCGCGCATGCCATCACGGCGAACCACCCGGAATGCTACCTGATTGTGCTTTTGATCGACGAGCGGCCGGAGGAAGTCACCGACATGCAGCGGTCCGTCAAGGGAGAGGTCATTTCCTCGACCTTCGACGAGCCTGCGCAGCGTCACGTCCAGGTCGCCGAAATGGTGATCGAGAAAGCCAAACGGCTGGTGGAACATGGTCGAGATGTGGTGATCCTGCTTGATTCGATTACCCGACTCGGGCGGGCGTACAACACGGTGGTGCCATCCTCCGGCAAAGTCCTGACTGGTGGCGTCGATGCCAATGCGTTGCAACGCCCAAAGCGTTTCTTCGGTGCGGCACGCAACATTGAAGAGGGCGGGTCGCTGACCATCATCGCCACCGCGCTCATCGATACCGGCAGCCGCATGGACGAAGTGATCTTCGAGGAATTCAAAGGGACCGGCAACTCGGAGTTGATCCTCGATCGTAAGGTCGCCGATAAGCGGACGTTTCCGGCGATCGACATCACGCGCTCTGGCACCCGTAAGGAAGAGCTGCTCACACCCCCGGACGTGCTCAAGAAAATGTACGTGCTGCGTCGTATCCTCAATCCCATGGGGACCATGGATGGGATCGACTTCCTGCTCGACAAGTTACGAAACACCAAGAACAACGGCGAGTTCTTCGAGTCGATGAATACGTAAGAGGGGCAAAACTCTGGCAGCCTTGTAGCCCGGATGGAGCGCAGCGTAATCTGGGATAGGCTGACCCCGGATTACGCTGCGCTCCATCCGGGCTACGGGCGCCGTCTTCGATCTTCCTGAAGGACCAGCCACTATTGTAGAGTTGGCCGCATCCGGTGGCCCCGGTGCTGGGCCGCTCCGGAGCTCGGGTCTCGCGCAGTCACGCAGGACCAAAAAGTCGCGGAGGAAACGATGATGAGGGATTTCGTTGCAATAGCCGCTGCATGCGCTGTCGTTGGCATGTCCGTGACCGCCGCGGATGCGCAGCAAAACGACTTTCCAATGGCGGCGCCTGCCGGTGTGGACAGCAAGGCGAGGGAAACCGCGCCTCCCGGCGCGGTCAACCAGGGTCCGTACAATATGAACACCTGGAAATATGGCAGCGCTTTCACGCCGCCGCCCGGGACCAAGACATGGAATCCAGCCAAGATCAAGCTGCTGTCCGGCGGCAAACTGGTGGGCGGCACCGTGTCGTCCGGCATCGATCCGACCACTTATTGCGCCATGGCTAACGCCGGGTACGACTTTATCTGGACCGAGATGCAGCACGCCAACAATACCTGGGACCAGGTCGGCAAGGCGTGGCGGACCTGCCCAAACGCGAAGGCAGTTCCGGGTGTACGGGTGCCTTATGCGGATGAGTTTCAGATTCAACATGCGCTCGATGCAGGGGCGCTGGTCGTTGTCGTCCCAACTGTAGACACCGTGGAAGAGGCGATGGCGGCACGCGACTGGACCTACTTTCCGCCGCTAGGTAAGCGCAGTCTCGGCGGCGGGTTTGCCTTCGATCCGAACATGTGGGGTAACGTGCCCGGCGGCTACCGGAACACCATCAACGACAACGTAGTGCTGATCCTGATGATCGAGACGCTGGAAGGCCTCAAGAATGCCGACGAGATCGCCAAGGTTCCGGGGGTGCACGCGATCTTTGCCGCGAGCAGCGATCTCGGGAATTTCGCCGGCTACAAGCAAGGCGATCCGGACTACGAGCGCGAGATCAACATCGTGCACGACGCCGCCATCAAGGCCGGCGTGAAGCTCTGTGGCCCATGGGCGTGGAAGAACCGGCCGGATTTCACCTGCTTCCAGGCCGGTAACGAAATGGCCGCCATCGCGCGAGGTGTGAAGATCGAACTCGGCGAGTTCGCGGACACGCAGGCAAAGCCCGAAATAGGGCCGTTCGCGGCAAGAACCCGGTGAGGCGTCGATCCAGTTTCGCGCCAACCTGAGGAATGTAGGGGCGACCCTTGTGGTCGCCCTGCTGCCGGCGGACGCGGTTGGCCAAGCCGGGCGACCACAAGGGTCGCCCCTACAGCGCAATCGCCAGCGGTCGGGCCCAATCTCAGCCGGGCAATGGCTGAACCTCGCCGCCACCGAAAGCCGCGGCGGTGGCGATGAGTTGTTGCGGGTCCGTGACCGGCAGCGAGCATTTTTGACCGGCACAGACCAACGCCACAGTCTGGCCATCGGATAACGAGAGGGCCTGCCCCGAATGCCCCGCAGGCAGATCTTGCCGCCTTGCGGCCCGCATCACAACCCGTTCGAGGAAAGGTAATTCCAAGGCAACAGCCGCGAATTGGTCAGCTTGTGGACCGATGGCGGTAACTTCGATGCCGCGCAGATGCAGGTCGAGAGCGTTTGCCAAGCTTGCATGGAGATACATGCTTTGCGCTGCGGTCGGCAGCGAGCGATCGAACAGGACATCGGCTTGCTGGCGCCAGATTTCTTCGCCGGTCAGGACGGCAAGCCGGATCAGGTTTTGCGCGGTGACCCCATTGGGATTGGGCGTGGCTTCGTCAATTGTCGAATCGGGGCGCACGATCAAGCCTTCGGCGTCATCCGCAGTCAGATAGTAGCCGCCGGCGTCTGGGCGAACGTAGTGGCGATCGAGAGCCCGTTGCCACAGCGATGCATGGGCGAGATATTCCGGGGCTCCCGTGGCTTCGTGCAGCGCCAAAGCAGCTTTCACCATGGCGGCGTGATCGGAGGCAAGGCCCGGATAGAGGAGCCTTCCGTCCCGCCAGGAATGGCCGAGGCGGTCGCCTCGGGTCATGTGACGTTCGACGAAGGCGAACGCCTCTTGAGCTTTTGCAAGCCACGACGGTTGGTGGAGCATAGCGCCAGCATTTGCCAAAGCCGCGATCATCAATCCGTTCCAGTCCGCGAGCGCCTTGTTGTCCAGACCCGGTCGAATGCGCTGCTCGCGCGCCGCCAGGAGTTTATGTCGCAGTGCAGCAAGGCGGGTTTCGTCGACCCCGGCACGGTCACGCAGCAGGCCGGCGCCGAATTCGTTTGGGCCTCGGCCGGAACCTCCTAAATGATTGAGTCTGTTGAGAATATTCTCTCCTTCAAAATTTCCATTGCGGGTGACGTCATAGCAATCGGCAAAATATTGGCCGTCTCGCGGACCAAGGACCGCGTCGATCTCGGCACGCGACCAGACATAGAATTTACCTTCCTTGCCCTCCGAATCGGCGTCGAGCGAGGCACAAAATCCGCCTTCCGGTGTGGACATCTCGCGGACCAGCCAATCGAAAGTCTCTTGGGCACGTTGCAAAAACAGCTTCTTGCCGCTGCGTCGGTAGGCGAGGGCGAGCAGTTCCAGAATTTGGGCGTTGTCGTAGAGCATTTTCTCAAAATGCGGGACCAGCCATTTTTCATCGACGGAGTAGCGTGAGAAACCTCCGCCCAGGTGGTCATAGATGCCGCCCTCGCACATGTGCTCGAGCGTCAGCTCCACGAGTTCAAAGAATCGCGGCTCGCGTCTGCGCATGCCGGCGCGCCAAAGCAGTTCCAACATGGAGCACTGCGGAAATTTTGGCGCCTGGCCGAGTCCGCCGTTAGTCTGATCGAATGCACGCGCGATGGCGACCGCGGCGGCATCGAGTTCAGCGGCGCCGACTGCGACTTGACCGGTCGGCCGGGACTTGGCCGCTAATGCGGCCATCAGCGCGGCGCGATTATGTTCGATGCGCTGGGGTTCGTCGCGAAACAGGCGAGCGACTTCTCGCAGCACGTCCACAAAGCCCGGTCGACCGTAGCGCGCGGTCTTGGGGAAGTAGGTGCCGCCCCAGACCGGCTCGCCATCGCTGTTGAGAAACATGGTCAACGGCCAGCCGCCGTGTTCGCCAAGATGGTGCAGGGCCGCCATATAGATTTGGTCGATGTCGGGCCGCTCCTCGCGGTCGACTTTGATGTTGACGAACAGCTCATTCATGACGGCGGCGACCTGTTCGTCTTCGAAGCTTTCGTGGGCCATGACATGGCACCAGTGGCAGGCCGCGTAGCCGATCGAGAGCAGGATCGGCTTGTGGCTTTGCTTGGCTTGGCGGAGCGCGTCAGGACCCCAAGGCCACCAGTCGACCGGATTGGTCTTGTGCTGCAGCAGATATGGGCTCGTCTCATGGGCGAGGCGGTTTTGGCGCAGATCGGAAGCGACCGCTGTCATGGGTTCCATTTGGGTGCCGGAATCTACCGATTGGAATGTCGGCACTCATTGGGCTAAGTGCAAACAGAAAACGCGGCTGACGCACATCTCGAGTATCCAGGTTTCATCAGCAACGATCGGCGATGTCCAACCGGCGCGACACCATTTTTGCACTCTCATCCGGACGGCCGCCGGCCGCGATTGCGGTCGTGCGCGTCAGTGGTCCGGCGGCGAGGGACGCCCTCACGGCGCTTGCCGGCCGCGTGCCACAGCCGCGGCAGGCGACGCTGCTGCGGCTCAAGATTCCATACAGCGATGGGGGCGGCCCGCATTTGAATTCGGCGGTCGAGCCGATCGATGACGCCCTGGTCTTATGGTTTCCGGGCCCGCGAAGCGAAACCGGCGAGGACACTGCGGAATTCCAGCTTCACGGGGGGTATGCCGTCGTCGCGGCGGTGCTCTCAGCGCTCGGCACGGTCGAAGGGCTTCGCCCAGCCGGGCCGGGCGAGTTCACGCGGCGGGCTTTCGAGAATGGCAAGCTTGACCTGACCAGAGTGGAGGGCCTGGCGGACCTGATCGGGGCGGAAACGGAGGCGCAGCGACGCCAAGCATTTCAGCAGCTCAACGGACTGTTGGGGGACCGGGCTGAGCGCTGGCGGCGGCGATTGACAGAGGCGCTGGCTTTCGTCGAGGCGTCGATCGATTTCCCGGACGAAGACGTCGTGTCGGAGCAAGTGATCCAGCCGGCATTGGCCATGGCGAAGGAATTGGAGCAGGAGATTAGCGATCTGTTGGCGGATTCCCATCGTGGCGAGCGGTTGCGGGAGGGTCTGACAATTGCAGTTGCGGGTCCGGTGAACGTCGGGAAATCGAGCATTGTGAACCGCCTGACAAAGAGGTCGGCGGCAATTGTATCGCCGCATGCCGGGACCACGCGGGACATCATTGAGGTTCATCTCGATCTCGGCGGGTTTCCGGTCACGATCCTCGATACCGCAGGGATTCGCGAAACCGACGACCCGGTGGAGGAGGAGGGGGTGGGCCGGGCACGTGCGCGCGCCGAAGCGTCGGATCTTGTGCTGTGGGTGACGGATGCGACGCTCAAGGATTCGTTGCCCCCTCCGGCGCACCTGACCAAGGCGGGCGGCCCACCGGTCTGGGTACTGTCAAACAAAAGCGATTTAGCCCAAGGGAAAAACCCGCAAACCGCCTCAGACGGGCATACAGTAAGGTGCGGCAGCATGGCGCGCTATCGTATCTCGGCGCTGACCGGGGCGTCATTTGAAGACCTGGTCGGTGGGCTTGCCGAATATGCGAGGCAGTTCTTTTCCGAGGGCGGAGAATCGGCGCTGGTGACGCGGCAGAGGCATCGGAGCGCATTGGCAGACTGTGCAGAGGCGCTGCGGCAAGCCTGCGCGGAGGAAGCGTCGGGCCGCGAGGACATTATCGCAGAAGAGCTTCGCCTCGCGTCTCGAGCGTTGGGGCGATTGATTGGGCGAGTGGATGTGGAGAATGTTCTTGACGTGATCTTCCGGGACTTCTGTATCGGGAAGTAGAGTGTTTCACGTGAAACATCGATCGTGCGAATGGGCGTTGTCACTCGTTTTTGACAGGGCACGAGGCTTGGGTAAGGGTTAAACAGGAGCAAAACTCGTGGCGTCATCGCCGGGCTTGTCCCTGCCCCCCCGCTTTGCGGGGGAGGGTAAGGTGGGGGCAGGCACAGTTTGCCTGATTATCGGGATGGCCGGGACAAGTCCGGCCATGACCAAGCGGGGCTGCCACGAGTTTTGCCTCTGTTGCGGTAAGGGTCATCTGGGAGCGGATTTACCGGCGCACTCATGCGGTACGACGTCATCGTCATAGGGGGCGGCCATGCGGGCTGCGAAGCTGCGTCGGCCGCTGCCCGCATGGGGGCCGACACAGCGCTGATTACCCATCGGTCCGATACGATCGGGGCGATGTCGTGCAATCCGGCCATCGGCGGCCTTGGAAAGGGGCATTTGGTCCGCGAGATCGACGCGCTGGACGGCTTGATGGGCCGGGTCGCAGATCTCGGAGGGATCCAGTTTCGCGTGCTTAATCGCCGGAAGGGCCCCGCGGTTCGCGGCCCCCGTGCTCAGGCGGATCGACGCCTGTACGCGGCCGCCATGCAGCAGGCGATTCGACGTCATCCCAATCTGACCATCATCGTCGGGGAGGCAGAAGATGTCATGGCCGGGGAGGGGACGGTCGCCGGCGTCGCCCTTGGCGACGGCCGCATTTATGCAACCGAGGCCGTCATTCTGACGACGGGAACATTCCTTCGCGGCCTCATCCACATTGGGGATCAATCCACGCCCGCGGGGCGCGTCGGCGAGGCGCCGGCGATGGGTCTGTCCAAGACCTTGGAGCGGATCGGCTTGCGGCTAGGAAGGCTCAAGACGGGCACGCCGCCGCGGCTCGATGGCCGCACGATCGACTGGGCGCAGTTGGAAATGCAGCCCGGAGACGATCCGCCCGAACCTTTTTCGGTCCTGACAAGCCGGATCGATAATCCTCAAATACGATGCGGCATCACCCGCACGACCGAAGCCACCCACGCCATTATCCGTGCCAACGTGCACCGCTCGCCCATGTATTCGGGACAAATCCAAAGTCGTGGACCGCGGTATTGTCCGTCCATTGAGGACAAGATCGTGCGGTTTGGAGAGCGCGATGGACACCAGATATTTCTGGAACCGGAAGGCCTCGATGACCCGATCGTCTATCCCAATGGCATCTCCACGTCGCTGCCCGTGGAAGTACAGCAGGCCTTCGTCGCGACCATTCCGGGGCTGGAATGCGCCAGGATCACGCGACCTGGTTATGCTATCGAATACGATCATGTAGACCCGCGGGAATTGCATCCCACCCTTGAGACCAAGCGCCTTCGGGGCCTGTTCCTTGCTGGTCAGATCAATGGCACGACCGGATACGAGGAGGCCGCCGGACAAGGGTTGGTCGCTGGCCTTAATGCGGCGGCCCGGGTCCGCGGGTTCGCGGAGATCATATTCGACCGGTCTCAATCCTATCTGGGAGTGATGATCGATGACCTCGTCGGCCGCGGCGTGACGGAGCCGTACCGGATGTTCACGTCGCGGGCGGAGTTTCGTCTGTCGTTGCGAGCCGATAACGCGGATCAGCGCCTGACAGGTATCGGAAACGAGATTGGCTGCGTCGGCCAGGTCCGTCGCGATCTCCACCGCGAGAAGATGGCTGCCCTCAAGGGGTTAAGGGAAATGGCCCGGCGCCTGACAGTGACCCCAAGCGAAGCCGAACCATTCGGCTTCGCGCTGAATCGGGACGGTCAACGAAGAACGGCGTTTGAGCTTCTCTCATATCCGGATGTCGGCGTTGCTGACGTTGCGCGGATATGGCCAGAATTTCTCGGTGTCCCGAGCAGCCTCGGCGCTCAGCTTGAAATCGACGCCAAATATGCAGTGTACTTGGACCGCCAAGCTGCCGAGGTCGCGGCGTTCAAGCGCGACGAGGCCTTCGCGATCCCCGACGCGATCGACTATGGGGCTGTGCCCGGGCTTTCCAATGAGGTCCGGCAAAAGCTGTCAGCGGCGCGACCGCGTACGATTGGCCAAGCGAGTCGTCTCGACGGGATTACGCCGGCAGCTTTGGTATTGCTGGCGGCTTTCGTGCGGCGGGGCCAGCTTCGCAGAGTAGCCGCCGAGAGATGAGCCCGCGTCAACGTGGAGGGGCCCCGTCATCGCCGGGCTTGTCCCGGCGATCTCGATCAGGAGGGCACCGCGCGCCTACTATCGAGATGGCCGGGACAAGCCCGGCCATGACCGAGTAGGAAACCGCGGCGCGTTTATTCCCTGTTACGGAATCTCTGGCAATGAGCCGGACGCCCGCCACCACTGTCGACCTCAGTGCAGATCGCCAAAACGCCCTGGCGATGTTCGATGTTTCACGTGAAACGATCGCGCGCCTCGACCGCTTTGTCGACCTGCTTCTGGCTTGGCAGCGTCGAACAAATCTCATCTCATCTTCGACAATTCCGTCGCTCTGGACGCGGCACGTCGCGGACTCGTTGCAACTTCTCGAGCTGGCCGAGGCTTCTCCGCCCCACCCTTCGCCGCAGGCCGGAGAGGACAAATCGATTTGCCCGTCCCCGCGCGCGGTGGAGGGCAGGGCGGGAGGCGTTTGGCTTGACCTTGGTTCCGGAGGTGGGTTTCCCGGAATCGTGATTGCCTGCGCGCTTGCGGACGTCCCGGGCACCCAGATTCATCTGATCGAAAGTAATATGAAGAAGGCTTCCTTTTTGCGGGAGGCGGTCCGTGAAACGAAAGTTCCGGGAATTGTGCACGCCGCTCGAATCGAGACGCTGGTCCCAATGCTTGGCGCGGCGGCAGACTACGTGACGGCCCGAGCGTTGGCGCCGCTGCCGGATTTGTTCGAAATGATCGCACCGTTCCTAAAAAAAGGTGCAAAAGCCTTTTTGCTGAAGGGACAAGATTTAGATATTGAATTGACCGAGGCCACTAAACGTTGGAATATTGAAGCTGAAAGCGTACCCAGTAAAACAAGCAAAACTGGGCGAATCTTGATCGTCCATGCCCTGTCAAGGCGCACCCCCACCCTACCCTCCCCCGCTTGCGGGGGAGGGTAGGGTGGGGGCCGGCACCACGAGGAGGATAGGAATTATGTCCGAACCGGCCAATTTGGCTTCCGCCGAGCCTTCGCCTGACGTTCGCCGTACGCCGCGCGTTTTGGCGATTGCCAATCAGAAAGGTGGGGTTGGAAAGACCACTACGGCGATCAATCTTGGCACTGCACTCGCAGCGGTTGGGGAGAACGTGCTGATCGTGGATCTCGATCCGCAAGGCAACGCATCCACTGGCCTTGGCATTGATCGCGCCAACCGGCGCTTCTCGACCTATGACGTGCTGATCGGCGAGACACCGCTCCGGTCGGCCATCATGCCGACTTCGGTTCCGCGCCTGTCCATTGCCTCCTCGACGCTTGATCTGTCGGGCTTCGAATTGGAGGTCGGGCATACGCGAGACCGCGCGTTTCGGCTGCGGAATGCGCTGGCGGCATTTGCCTCGCAGCACCCGGACGAGCCCGGCTTCAGTTACATTCTGGTCGACTGCCCGCCGTCATTGAATCTGCTGACCGTCAACGCCATGGCGGCCGCGAATGCCATTCTGGTGCCGCTCCAATGCGAGTTCTTCGCGCTGGAAGGACTGTCGCAGCTCTTGAAAACAGTGGAGCAGGTCAAGCAGACACTCAATCCGGGACTGACCATCCACGGCATCGTCCTGACCATGTTTGATGCGCGCAACAACCTCTCAGGACAAGTGGTGGCAGACGTACGCGAGTTTATGGGCAAGAAAGTCTACGACACCGTCATCCCGCGTAACGTGCGCATATCGGAGGCGCCGTCCTACGGCAAGCCGGTGTTGGTCTATGACCTCAAATGCGTGGGAAGCGAGGCCTATCTGCGTCTCGCCACCGAGATCATCAAGCGCGAACGGGAATTGACGGCCGCTTCACCGAACTGATGGAAGTCCCCTGGGAGCGCGGGCGTCCCGCCCGCTGCAACCCCGCCTCACAAGCGGGCTTGGTTTGGACAAGGGATGCGGGCGAGACGCCCGCGCTCCCAGGGGGAGGGCAGGATGGTGGCAGCAGTTTGAAGTGATGAGACGGACGACGTGAACGATTTCTCGGGAGAATCCGCCATGGCGGAAGAGTCGACGCGGTCGCGCCTGGGGCGCGGCCTGGCATCCCTGATCGGCGATATGGGGGCGGAGACCAACAACACTGCCGCCTCCGAGCGCGTGCGCAGCCAGCGACGGGTGCCAATCGAGTTTCTTCGCCCCAATCCGCGCAATCCGCGCCGCGATTTTTCCGGCGCGCAGCTCGATGAGCTCGCCAGTTCAATCAAGGAACGCGGCATTATTCAGCCAATTGCCGTTCGACCGGTGCGCGGCGCCAGCGATGCTTACGAAATCATAGCCGGCGAGCGGCGGTGGCAGGCCGCGCAGCGCGCCGGCTTGCATGACGTTCCGGTGGTTGTTCTCGATGTGAGCGACGTCGAGGCGCTCGAGCTCGCCATCGTGGAAAACGTGCAGCGCGAGGACCTCAATCCGCTGGAAGAGGCCGCAGGCTACCAATCGCTCATCGACGAGTTCAAATACCATCAAGACGAGATTGCGAAGGTCGTGGGCAAGAGCCGCAGTCACGTGGCCAACACGTTGCGGCTGCTGAAGCTTCCCGAGTTCGTCAAGTCCGCGATCCGCTCGGGACAGTTTTCCGCAGGTCACGCCAGGGCGCTGATCGGACACCCCGAACCGGAACGGATCGCCCGCCAGATCATCGAGCGCGGGCTCAATGTGCGCCAGGTGGAGGCGCTGGCTCGCCATCACGGAAAGACCGAGGAACGCCAGCCGCGCAAGAAGGAAGCCGACACGATCGCGATGGAAAAACATGTGTCGGATGCGCTTGGTCTCGCCGTCACGGTCGATCATCGCAACAGCGGCGGTGCGGTTCACATCAAGTATCGCAACCTCGACCAGCTCCGCGACATCGTGCGAAGGCTGGTGCGGGCGCCGTAGAGCGGCTTTCAGTCGAAATCACTTGTGTGGGCAAAGGCGCGCTCATCGAGATCGGCTGTTGCCGATTTCGACACATTTTTGATTTCACCCGCTTTCCGGAGAACACCTCAAAGAGTTCCTTCACGCGGCGACCTCGCCCAGCTGGGCAGGGCGACGTATATGAACGTTGCCCGCATGAGCGAAAGCGATATCCGGGGCCTGCCTCCGCCCTACACCCCGCATTTTTCTACGTCACGCGGGCTACTTGCTGCTAATGACGCGCTAGAGCCCGCCGCAACGAATCCGTCCATTCCGGGATCAACGACAGAAGGAGCTCGCGCCAAGGCTCCTCTTCTCCCGGCTCTGTGTGCAGGGTCACCGGCCATTCAATGAACGTGCGATTGCCATCAACGATGGGGAGCAGGTGGATGGTGCCTTCGTATCTGGTCGGCGATGGCGGATCGGCGATTCGCCCCGCCGGAAACGCGAACGGGTCGAGCCCCACATAGGTTAGTGACCGCTGTGCGTCGGAGTGATCACTCAGGCGCTGCCGAATCCAGTTGCCGCCGTAGTTGAACCGGCGCACCGCACCGACTTCGTCACCGCGTTTGTTGTCTTCAATCATGCTTTCGATCACCCCGTCGATATAGGCGGGATAGTTGTTGAAATCGCGAATGAGCGACCACACGCCGTCGACTGCGTGATCAAGAATGGCGCTATAATAAGCTGTTGTCATGGGACCTCACAATGCGATGCTGACCCGCTTATGCGCCGCCCGCCGATCACCGCGACACCCGTTTTCTGACTCGGCGGTTGTGTCGGGCATCCCGATGAAGCGAGCGTAGCCCGGATGAGCGAAAGCGACATCCGGGGCCGGCCTCCGCGCTGCACCCCGCCATCGGCGAAAGCCGACCCGCGGAATTGTTGTCCGCGTTCGGACAGCGCTGGCTAAAACGCTGCCGTCGTTCTTCAATCCGAGGAGATAAGCGTCGCCCGCAAGGGTATTCCCCACCTACTGGTGTGGGTGCTCTGGCTCGTAGCCAGGAGCCGGTCACTCTTTGCGCCGCGCTGCCATCGCAACCCATATTAGCGCCCGCTGTATGATCGGGTAGGCCAACTTCGAATTCTTGCGGACCTCCAGCGACGTTTCGCCGAGTTGTGCGATCAATCGCTCAAGCCGGCTGGAGGTCCAGCTCTCCAGCGCTGCTCGCACGGCCTTGACGCGACTGAAATGTATCGCCGGCGTCGTGCGCCGCAAGAGGTCGTCGATCGAAGTGCCGGATTCAACGGCGAGCCGGAGCAGATGAAGTGCTGACGTTTGGCGAACAAATGCTGCCGCAATCGTGCTTGCCGAAACGCCGCTTGATTGGACTTTGCTGAAATTGATCTCGACGTCGCTCGCCCAACCGGCGAACGCCGCATCGATGAGGCCGTCCACAGCCGGAACGGTGGCGTCTGCCACCACCGCCATCACATCCGGCACGTCGATGCTGCTGCGGCCCAGAGCATAGAGTGTGAGCTTTTCGATCTCCGAACGAGAGGCACGCCGATCACCGCCGATCAGCGACGCCAACAATGCCCGCGCATCCGGGGTTATCGCCATTCCGGCGCGGCGCATTTCTTCATCGATCAGGCGGCCGAGATCGCGAGCGGAGTCCGTGTAACAGGGCAACGCCGCAACAATCGGTGCGCGCTCGCAGAGCGTGCGCAACGGCGCGCCCCGCTTCAGATCACCCGCCTCGATGATGATTCGGCAATCGATCCCCGGCGGCGCCGCCACGACGCGCTCTACCGCAGCGGCGAAATTGCGCGAGCCGGCCTTGACCAGGATCGCCCGGCGACCGCCGAACAACGGAACCGTATGGGCTTCCTCCACGAGCCTTTCGGGCATCTCCGCGAGAGTGTCGCCCTCCAGAATGGCAAACCCGAACGGATCGCTCGGATCATCCACGCAAGAGCGAACAAGCGCGGCTGTACGTTCGCGCACCAAGCCCGCGTCCGGTCCAAAAACGAAGACGATAGGCTTGTCGGGATCGGGCCGCGCCATGAAGCTTTCGATGTCGGCGGCCTTGAACGCGACCATGGCTGTGGTTTTGGGCGCTTGCCGTCGCTCAGGTCCCGGCGACAAAGAAGGACGCAAGTCGCGCCCTGATATTGTCGGCGATCAACTTGGCGGCGCGATTTTCCGCATCGCGAAGCCCGCGCGCCCGGGCAAACCGTTGGGCTTGACCGGGAATGTCGTAGGATACCCGGGCAAAAGTGTTGCCGGTAATAACAGGCTTTCCGGTCTTGATTTCCGTCAGGGTGTAGTTGACGTTGAGGCCATAATCCTCCACGTCGGGCCGGCCGCTGGTGATGTCCACGATGACCGACATGCGGTTCGATGACATCCTGACTGCGAGTCGGTGCGTTGGAGGCGGCGGCGCAGCGCCGCCGGTCAAGTCGAACAGCAATTGATTTCGAACCTCGACAGCAACCCGCGCTTCCGACGACCCGCTTGGCGCCGGGATTTGGTTGACGTCCACTCCCGCCAGCGCCGGACCGATCGCTGGCGCATTCGTCAGCGAGTGCTCGCCGTAAAGCGGCTGGAAACAACCTGCTGCCAAGCCGCCAAGGCAAGCGATGCCAGCCAGTCGACACGCGAAGCGGCGAATCCGATGTTGTTCAAGCCACCACATTGACGATCCTTTGCGGAACAATGATCACTTTCCTCGGTGGTTTGCCGTCCAGCGCCCGCTGGATCGCATCGAGCGCCAGGACGGAAGCCTCAATATCGACGTTTGCGGCGTCGCGCGCAACGGTTACGTCGGCGCGTTTCTTGCCGTTCACCTGCACCGGAAGCGTAATGGTGTCCTCCACGAGAAGGGCGGTCTCGAGCGTCGGCCAGTCTTGATTAGCCAGCAGAGTCTTGTGACCCAACGCCGCCCAGCACTCCTCGGCCAGGTGCGGCATCATCGGATGGAACAGCTGCACCATGATTTCTGCCGCCTCGCGTACGGCAAATTTAAGATCGGGTGTAGGCGGTTCGGGGGAATCGGTCACAACCGCCTGCAGCGACCTCGCAAATTCGTAGATGTGAGCCACGCAGACGTTGAAACGCAATCTTTCGACGTCGTCAGACACCCTCGACAGCGCCCGGTGGGCAGTTTTGCGGATTTGCAGAGCCGGCTCCGAAAATGCCGGTGGCCGGACCGTCGGTGCGTCATGGGAAAACTCGGCGGCTTCGTTGACGATCCGCCACAGTCTCAGAACAAAACGCCACGCACCTTGAACCCCCTCTTCGGTCCAGATCACGTCGCGTTCCGGCGGCGAGTCGGAAAGCATGAACCATCGCGCCGTATCGGCTCCAAATGTGCCGATGATGTCGTCCGGGTCGACGGTATTGCGTCTTGATTTCGACATCTTCTCGATCGGCCCGACCTCAACCGGCTCGCCGGTTGCCACTAATGTCGCTCGACGCCCATCGCCTGCGGCCTCGATTTTCACCTCGGCGGGCGCCGCGAAGGCGCCGCTCGCGGTGCGGTAGGTTTCGTGCACCACCATGCCTTGGGTGAACAGGCCCGCGAACGGTTCATCAATTCCCGCATGGCCGGTCGCATGCATGGCGCGCGCGAAAAAGCGGCTGTAGAGCAAATGGAGAATCGCATGCTCGACGCCGCCGATATACTGGTCGACCGGGAGCCACGCATCGACCACGCCGCGTTCGGTCGGGCGCGATTCAAGCCAGGGGTTGGTGAACCGAGCGAAATACCAGGACGAATCAACGAAGGTATCCATGGTGTCGGTTTCCCGCGTAGCTTTGCCGCCACAGCGCGGGCAGACGACGTGCTTCCAGGTCGGATGCCGATCAAGCGGGTTGCCGGGACGATCGAATTCCACGTCGTCGGGCAGTTTCACCGGCAGATCGGCTTCCGGCACCGGCACGACTCCGCACGACGCACAATGGAGAATCGGGATCGGGCAGCCCCAGTAGCGCTGGCGCGATATGCCCCAGTCACGCAGGCGGTAATTGACCTGTCGCTGAGCAACGGGCTGATTGCCGCGCGTTTCGCGCTCCAGGCGTTTGGCGACGTCCTCCTTCGCGTCCGCTATCGTCAACCGGTCGAGAAAGCGCGAATTAATCATCCGGCCGCCGCCATCATAGGCGACGTCGGTGATGACGAAGGTTTGAGGGTCTTGTCCTTCGGGGCACACGACCGGAGTGTTTCCGAGGCCATACTTGTTGGCAAAATCAAGGTCGCGCTGGTCATGGGCCGGAGTGCCGTAAATGGCGCCGGTGCCATATTCCATCACAATGAAGTTGGCCACATAGACCGGCAGCTTCCAGGTCGGGTCGAATGGATGGATCGCCTTGATCCCGGTATCAAAGCCAAGCTTGTCGGCCTTGTCGATCAATTCCTGGGCCGTGCCGGTGCGCTTGCATTCGGCGATGAAGGTCGCGAGTGCCGGATTCTTTGCGGCGGCTGACAGCGCCAGCGGGTGATCCGGCGACAGCGCCATGAATTTCACCCCGAAAATCGTGTCCGGGCGGGTGGTGAAAATCTCAAGCTCGGTCTCGCCGGCAGGTGTGGTCGCCGGATCGAGGGCGAACCGGATGTGCAGGCCTTCGGACCGGCCGATCCAATTGCGCTGCATCAGGCGGACCTTTTCGGGCCAACGGTCGAGCCGATCGATCGCGCTCGTCAGGTCCTCGGAAAACTTCGTGATCTTGAAGAACCACTGCGTCAGCTCACGCTGTTCGACGGGCGCGCCTGAGCGCCATCCCCGTCCGTCAATGACCTGTTCGTTGGCGAGCACGGTCTGATCGACCGGGTCCCAATTCACCCTGGATTGCTTGCGCTCGACCAAGCCGGCGGCCAGAAAGTCGAGGAACATCTTCTGCTGATGCTTGTAGTAAGCCGGATCGCAAGTGGCGATCTCGCGGCTCCAATCGAGCGACAGCCCCATGGATTTGAGCTGTGCCTTCATGGTGGCGATGTTTTCGTAGGTCCACGTGCGCGGATCGACCTTGTTGGCAACGGCAGCATTCTCGGCCGGCAACCCGAATGCATCCCAACCCATGGGATGCAACACATTGAAGCCGCGGGCGCGCTTGTACCGGGCGACCACATCGCCCATGGTGTAATTACGCACATGACCCATGTGGATGCGCCCGGACGGGTAGGGGAACATTTCCAGCACGTAATACTTGGGGCGCGGGTCCTCATTGCGGGTGGCGAACACATTTTGCGTGTCCCACACCTGCTGCCAGTGGATTTCGGCCGCGCGGGCGTTGTATCGCTCGATGGTCATGACGGTCCGGACGTTGAAACAACAGCGGACTAGGACATGATTGCGGCGGACAGGTCAACCACGCGCAGAGCCCGGTGGGTGTGAGCTATCCATTTAACAATCGAAATCGAATGATCCGCCATGGTTGCGCCGCGTCATGACCCTGTTACTGCCCTCGCAGCGGTGCGCCGCGACATCGATGTCGCCTGCCGGGATGCCGGGCGGCCCTCGCAAAGCGTCACTTTATTGGCGGTTTCCAAGACTTACGGCCCCGGTGCGATTGAGCCGGTCATCGCGGCCGGACAAAGGGTCTTCGGCGAAAATCGGGTTCAGGAGGCGAGCGCCAAATGGCCGGCGCTGCGCGAACGGCATCAAGGTCTCGAACTGCATCTGATTGGGGCTCTGCAGTCGAACAAAGTCAGGGAGGCCATCGCACTGTTCGACGCGATCCATTCGGTGGATCGGCCGAGCTTGTGCGCCGCGTTGGCGAAGGAAATCCAAAAGACAGGTCGAGCGCCGTTGATGTTCGTACAGGTCAACAGCGGAGCCGAGCCCCAGAAGGCCGGCGTGCTACCCGAGCATGCCGATGCTTTTATCGCCGCTTGTCGTCAGTCATATGACTTGGAGATCTCCGGCCTCATGTGCATTCCGCCAGTCGACGAAGCGCCGGCGCCCCACTTTGCTCTGACCGCCAAAATCGCCCGACGCAATGGATTGAAACTGCTGTCCATGGGCATGAGCGCCGATTTTGCGCTCGCGATCCGGTTCGGCGCCACCCATGTGCGCGTGGGAACAGCGATTTTCGGCAGCCGTCCGGGAGTGAACGCTTGATGTAGGGGCGACCCTTGAAGCGCGCGACTAGCAATGAATCGTTATCGTCGTTTTTCGTCCCAGGCGAGCGAGGAGCTGCCTCAGAGTCTTTACCGGCATAGAAATACAGCCGGCCGTGGGCGCCAATTCCGCCCTGGCCACGTGGACGAACACGGCACTGCCGCGGCCCGAGACGCAGGGCCGCTCGTTGTGGTCGATCTCGATGATCAGGTCGTATAAGGCGTCGGACCGCCACAATCGGTCTCCCGGCTGACCGGGCGAAATTCTGATCGCCCGGTTATAGCGCCTGTCGGAAGGGTCTTCGCACCATCCGTCCAGACGCGTGATCGGCTTGAGTGGCAGCAGCGTCCGCGGTCGTGGGAGGCGGTCCGGACGCCACCACACGCGGACCAGCCGATAGCGCCCCGCTGGCGTCGCGCCGTCTCCTTCCCGCTTGTTGGCCTTGATGCCGGAACGACCAAGCGCCACTTTGGTGTATCTTCCGCCGGCCAACAACCAGCCCTGCCGGCGATTTCCCGGCCTTGTCCGCAAGCTCAAATTTGCCAGCGTTGTCCGATGCATATGATTTTCAATCAGACCGAATTTGGCCACATCGCCATAGCAATGCAATGGCGGTTACGCTTGCGCTTTTCTCGCCGACTGCTCTACTTGCCGAAAACGCGGCAACCGATACCGACCCCTGAGGCTCTCTTATGGCGACTGCGCGCAGAATTCTGATCGTTGACGACGATGCCGAGCTGCGCGAAGCGCTGGTCGAACAATTGTCGATCCACGAGGAATTTGAGGCCATTTCAGTCGATACCGGCGCCAAAGGCGTGCAGGCCGCGAAAGGCGGGCAAATTGACCTTGTCATCATGGATGTCGGCCTGCCGGATATCGACGGCCGGGAGGCGGTGCGAATCTTAAGAAAAAATTCCTTCAAAGCGCCGATCATCATGCTGACCGGTCACGATACCGATTCCGACACGATCCTCGGTCTCGAAGCCGGCGCGAACGACTATGTGCCCAAGCCATTCCGATTCGCAGTCCTGTTGGCAAGAATCCGTGCGCAGCTGAGACAGCACGAGGCAAGCGAGGACGCCGTCTTCACCATCGGGCCTTATTCGTTTCAACCAAGCTCGAAGCTCTTGATGGGCAGCAAGGGCAACAAGGTGAGGCTCACCGAAAAAGAGACCGCCATCCTGCGGTTCCTCTATCGTGCCGGCCAAAAATCGATCTCACGCGAAATTCTGCTGCAAGAAGTCTGGGGATACAATTCCGGCGTGACGACGCACACGCTGGAGACGCATATTTATCGACTCCGTCAAAAAATTGAAAAAGATGCAGCGATGCCGGAGATCCTGGTCACTGAAGCCGGCGGGTACAAACTCGTTCCTTGAACGGTCTTCGAAGGCCAATGACAATCGAAGACGACATCTCCTTTTTGGGGCACGTTCCAACGTTCGCGCGGCTCGGATTCTCGACATTGCAAATCGTCGCCATCGGGTCGGAAACGAAACAGCTTGCGGACGGCGAGATACTTTTCCGCGCCGGAGAAACCACTGACGCGGCCTACGTTATCCGGGAAGGTTCGTTGCGGCTCACCACCAGCGATCCAAGGCGCTTCGATCAAGGCGTTACCTTCGGCCCCGGCACACTTATCGGCGAGCTCGCTCTCGTCACTGAAACCGTCTGCCCCGCGACCGCAATCGCGGTCGAACCGACCACGGTCATCCGAATCTCGCGTAGTCTGTTCTGCAAAGTTCTTGAGGGGTTTCCTGAGTCGGCGCGCCTGATGCGCGATCGATTTGCCGAGCGCGCCAGTCTGGCGAGCGATGAACTCTCCCGTTTACGTGAGATACTGGGGAAACCGAGGCCGTAGACCGGGCTTTGGTTGGAACGGACCCGCTGTCATCGATTGCCGGCGAGAAGGATTACCCGGCGGGTGCGACCTGTCTCGTCCCCACATTCCGATCCTACCCTCCTTACGTGAAATCGGCATTCACAGCTCGATGACGGCAGTCACCGGGACGTGGTCCGAAGGCTGTGTCCAACCGCGCGCCTGCTTGGTTATTGTCATGCCCGAGACCTGACCCGCTATGGCGGGACTTACCCAGATGTGATCCAAGCGACGCCCGCGGTCGGCGGCTTCCCAATCGTGGGCCCGATAACTCCACCACGTATAGAGTTTGGCCGGCTCCGGCACGAACGCCCGCAAGACGTCGAACCATCTCCCGGCCTTCTGCACAGCGGTAAGCTTTTGGCATTCGATCGGCGTGTGGGAGACGACTTTAAGCATCTGCTTGTGGCTCCACACGTCGTGCTCGAGCGGCGCAACGTTGAGATCACCGACGAGGATTGCCCGATCGGCGTTGCCAAGACACATCTCCGGCGCGAGCCGCATCTCGTCCAAAAAAGCAAGCTTGTGAGCGAACTTTTCGTTATTCGCCGGATCGGGCTCGTCGCCGCCGGCCGGGATGTAAAAATTGTGCACCGTCAATGGGTCAACGAGGCCGGCGCGTTCGCCGATCTTCACCGCGAGATGACGGCTGTCCGACTTGCCGCAGTAGCTGCGGGCGTCGATTGAATCGAGAGGCAGCCGCGACAGGATCGCGACGCCATGATATCCCTTTTGACCATTGAGGGCGGCATGGGGGTAACCCAACCGGGCGAAGCGCTTGAGCGGAAACTTGCCGTCCGGACACTTGGTTTCCTGAAGGCAGATCACATCAGGTCGCGCGGCTTTGATGAATTTTGCCACGAGGTTGATGCGCAAGCGCACCGAATTGATGTTCCAGGTCGTGATCTTCAAATTCATGCGGGATGCTGGAGGCCCCACGGCTCAATGAGTGCGCGTTTCTTATTGAAACCTGAATCCGTAGTTGATCGTGAACAGGCTGGCGTCCGGCCGGTGAGAGACATCGAGATTGTAGACCGCAACCGTCGTCTCGTAGCCCTGCGGATCGGTCACCGTCCACTGGCGCAACTGCGTGTCCTTGGCGCCGAACATGAGCACCAGCCGGTGAGTCCCAATCAGGATCTGCCTTTCCTCAATCGTGACGGTGATGAAGGTGTTGTCCTGCGACACCGCAACGAGATTGGTGTCGCGCGCCAGGTCGATCTGATCCGCCAGCAGGTATCGCAGGGGCGTCTGCGACAGCGGATAAAGATCCTGCGTTGCAAGATTGCGATCGCGCACGACCACCGACGAGCCATCCGCGATGAGTTCGATAGGGCTTGGTGGGTCGTAATCAAATCGCACCCTGCCGGGCTTCTGGATATAGAATTTTCCAATCGACCGTCCGCCGTCCGGACCGATCTGCACGAAATCACCGATGAGGGTCTGCAAGGAGGAGAGATAAGTGCTGACCCGGTCCACAAGGACGCGTTGAGACTGAGACCCGTCGTAGGGAACGGACTCGCCCGGGCGTACGGGAACCGGACGCCCGGCGGCGTCGGTTGGCAGCGCTGGGGGACGAGCGGGTTGGTTGCGGCTCCTCGGCGCCGGCTGCGGGAGCGGAATGCCCTGCGCCGCTGCTAACTCGGGCGCCGCGATCAGCAGAGCCGCCGCCAACGCCGCCGAACGGGCCGATTTCATGTTCACCTCCGAAATCCACAAGTCTGCGACGGGATATGAACCGGATCTGACGGCGTTTTCTCGGCTCATTTTGTCGCGCTTAACGCTTAGTCAATAGCCTTCGTCATCCTCGCCGCCAACCAGGATTTCGCGCTTGCCAGCATGATTTGGCTGGCCGACGACGCCTTCCTTTTCCATCCGTTCAATGAGCGAGGCGGCGCGATTATAGCCGAGCTGCAATCGGCGTTGGATATAGCTGGTCGACGCCTTGCGGTCTCGGACCACGATCTGGACGGCCTGCTGGTAGAGGTCGGCGCTCTCGGCGCCGCCCATGCCGGTCGAATCGAATATGGCGCCGTCCTCGCCCTCGACGTCGTCCTCGGCCGTAACCGCATCCAGGTAATGCGGCTGACCCTGGGATTTGAGGTGGCGCACGACCTTTTCAACCTCATCGTCGGACACGAATGGACCGTGAATGCGGCTGATTCGTCCACCACCGACCATGTAGAGCATGTCGCCCTGACCGAGCAGCTGCTCGGCGCCCTGTTCGCCTAATATGGTCCGGCTGTCGATCTTGGAGGTCACCTGGAAGGAAATGCGAGTCGGAAAATTAGCCTTGATGGTTCCGGTGATGACATCCACCGACGGCCTCTGCGTTGCCAGGATCACGTGGATGCCGGCCGCCCGCGCCATCTGGGCAAGGCGCTGAATTGCGCCTTCGATGTCTTTTCCAGCCACCATCATCAGGTCCGCCATCTCGTCGACGATCACCACCAGATAGGGCAGCGGCTCGTAATCGAATTCTTCCTTCTCGTAGATTGCCTCTCCGCTCTCCGGGTCGTAGCCGGTATGCACTGTCCGTGACAGCACCTCGCCGCGGGCACGTGCTTCCGAGAGCCTTGCGTTGTAGCCGTCGATGTTGCGCACCCCGAGCTTCGCCATCTTCTTGTAGCGATCCTCCATCTCCCGCACCGCCCATTTGAGGGCAATGATCGCCTTCTTTGGATCAGTGACGACCGGCGCGAGCAGATGCGGAATTCCGTCGTAGACCGACAATTCCAGCATCTTGGGGTCCACCATGATGAGCCGGCATTGTTCCGGCCTCAATCGATAAAGCAGGCTCAAGATCATGGTGTTGATGGCCACCGACTTGCCGGAGCCGGTCGTGCCCGCGATCAAGAGATGGGGCATGCGTGCGAGATCTACGATGACGGCCTCGCCGCCAATCGTCTTTCCTAGGCAGAGCGCGAGCTTGGCGCTGCTGCCGACGTAGTCGTGGTCAGCCAAGAGCTCCCGCAGATAGACTTTCTCCCGGGTCGGGTTGGGCAATTCAATGCCGATGACGTTCCGCCCCGAAACCACCGCGACGCGTGCCGACAGCGCGCTCATGGAGCGCGCAATATCATCTGCGAGGCCGATGACCCGGGATGATTTGATGCCGGGCGCTGGCTCAAGCTCGTAGAGTGTCACAACGGGTCCGGGCCGCGCATTGATGATTTCGCCGCGCACGCCGAAATCGCCAAGCACGTGCTCAAGGGCTGTTGCGTTCTCCCGTATTGCCTCCATGCTCGGCGCAGCCCGTTCCGACGCCTTCGGCGCCGCGAGGAGACTGAGCGCGGGCAACTCGTATCCGTCGGCGCACCGCCGGCTCGCAGCTGCGGTCTTGCCATCCGATTTGCGGGCTTGCGAGGTCTTCCCCCGGAAGGCTTGCGTCTCATCGTCGTCTGTTCGTTGTATGGACTGGCCCGGCCCTTCGGCCTCGCCGCCGGTCCTGCCGAGCCGCGGCTCGGTGCGCAGCCAGTCCGGCGACGCTCGGCGATGGACGAGCGCGATGATGCCAGCACGGCCTGCCAGGGAGAGCACGACCGCTGCGCGAACGGCCCGCGCCTTCAGGCTCAGGAAAGCGTGGACCATTAAGCCAAGTGAAATCGAGCCGGTATCGGTGTCGCGAGCCGGTGGATGGCAGCCAAAGCCGCACGCAATCGCGACAGTAAAGAATGCAAGAGTACCGAATACCGATGCGGCAAATGTTTGTCCGGCGCCGTGCAGAGGTCCGCCCGCGATGTTGGCGATCACGCGGAGTAAAGCGTCGCCCGCAACGCCGCCGATGCCGGTTGGCAGCGGCCATTGGGAGGGACGGCTCAGGCATGACGCGAACGCCGCCGATAACGTGATGCCCCCGATCCACGCGGCAACGCGCCAGCCCAAACGGTCAAGGATGCGATGGGTGAAGAACCGCCAGCCCCAGAATGCCGGCGGGAGAATAATCGCAACCGTCGCAACTCCGAAAAGCTGCATCGCGAGATCGGAAGCGATCGCACCCGTCACGCCCAATAGATTGCGCACCGGAGCGCTGGTCGCGTAGCTCAGGCTGGGGTCACTGACCGACCAGGTCGCAAGCGCAGAGACCGCAGCGCCGACTCCGGCAAACACGGCGAGCCCGCCGAGCTCGCGTAAACGCCGCCGGATCGCCGCACGAAAATCGTCCGACAGGAACGATCTGCCGTAGTGGCGCCGTTCGGCCGATGACAAAGCCACCTTAGGGGTCCCCATACCGCGCATATCACGCTGCCCCCTCCCTACCCTCCCCCGCATGCGGGGGAGGGTAGGGAGGGGGTGTTCGCGTCACGCAAATGCGAACAAGCTTGAAACATTATCCCAGCACGGCGACGATGCGGTGCAGCGCCTCCGCCGTCGTTTCTCTGTCGTGCACCATGGCGACGCGGATATAGTCGGCCCCCGGATTGCTGCCGTCATCCTGGTCGCGCGCCGCATAGCGGCCCGGCAGGACCCGCACGCCCGCCTCCCGCCACAGCCTGGTGGCGGCGGCCTCGCTGCCACCCAGGGTTGCGACGTCGAGCCAGAGGAAAAAGCCCCCGGCCGGCCGCCGGTAGCCGTACCGATCTCCAATGATCTGATCCGCGAGATCGAATTTCTCACGGTAGAGGTCGCGATTTGCGTCGACGTGAACCTCATCCCGGTAAGCCGCGACGGCGACCTCCTGCGCCGGAATCGGCACCTGCGGGGCTGCGACGGTACGCAGTTCGAGGAACTTCGCAATGAAACGACGATCGCCCATGGCAAAACCGATGCGCAACCCGGGCAGATTAGAACGCTTGGAGAGCGACTGGAACAGCACAACGTTTTCGAACGGGCCGCCGGTTGCTTCGAGTATGCCGGGAGGCGCGGATCGCGTGTAGATTTCCGAGTAGCACTCGTCGGAAAACAAAAGGAAGCCGTGGCGCCGCGCCATCGCGGCAACGCGTTGCAGGTAGCGGAGATCGGCAACCGCTCCCTGCGGATTGGACGGCGAAGCGAGAAACATCGCGACGGTGCGTCGAAGCAATGCATCGTCCAGCACGTCCAGGTCAGGCAGGAAGCTGGTCTGCCGTGTGGCCGGCAGATACACAAGCTCGCAATCAGCCACGGCGGCGCCGGCCGAATAGGCCGCGTAAAAGGGATTGGGAATGAGAATGGCAGGTCGGCCGACGCGACTTGTCACGTGCCGCCTGGCCGCGATCGAGCCGAGAAAAAGTCCTTCGCGCGAGCCACTGAGAACCAGCACTTCGCGATCCGGGTCCGGAACACGGTCGAGTTTGTACCGGCGCGCTGCCCACTCGGCGACCGCCTGACGGAATTGCGGCGTGCCGTCGTTCTTAGGGTAGCGCCCAAATTCGCTGATATGCGCCGCCAGCACCGGCGCCACAAATGCCGGTACGCCGTGTTTGGGCTCGCCGACGCCGAGGTCGATCACCGGCTTACCCGGCGTGATGTCGCCAATCAGCTCCGTCAAACGGACAAAAGGAGAACGTGTGTCGGTCTTCCGACGGGTTGAGAGGGCAAGCTCGCGTTCGGCACTGGCAGGGTTCATAGACATTCGCATGTACGGCCGCGTTTGATACGCCGCCCTCCGTAGAGCATAGAGGCCGCGAGGTTAAGACGCGATTAACCATCGGGGTCAACGGGGAGCAGTAAAAGAGTCCTGCTGCAAACAAAAAAGACCCGGGAACTCCCCTCCGGGTCTCACAATGACGACCATACCCCCACCCTACCCTCCCCCGCTTGCGGGGGAGGGTAGGGTGGGGGCGGGGCGCCATTAGGCGCCCCTGACTTTCGATCCATCGGTTGGCAGAAAGGGCGGTGCCGGCTCTCTGCCCAACCGTCATCCGCCGCAGCGACGCGACCTTACCTCACTGGACGGTTTCGCCGTGGAGCGCCAGATCGAGACCATCGCGCTCGACGTCCTTGGTTACGCGCAGCCCGATGGTCATATCGACCACCTTGAGGATAATCAGCGTCACGACGCAATCGTAGATGAACACGACACCGATACCAATGGCCTGGTTCACGACCTGCATTGGATTACCTTCAAGCAGACCTGCGTTGCCGCCGTATTGCTGGACAGCAAACACGCCGGTGAGCAGCGCGCCGGCAGCTCCGCCGACCGCATGCACGCCGAAGGTATCGAGCGCGTCATCGTAGCCGAACATAGCTTTGAGGCCGGTGCAGCCCCAGTAGCACACGATGCCGGCCGCGATGCCGATAAAGAACGAGCCCATCGGACCGACGAACCCCGAGGCCGGCGTGATGGCGACGAGACCCGCCACCGCGCCCGAACAGATGCCGAGCACGGTCGGCTTGCCCTTCATGATCCACTCGACGATCATCCAGGTGAAACCCGCGGTCGCGGTGGCGGTGTGGGTGACCAGCATGGCCATGCCGGCCTGCAGACCGGCAGTCACGGCCGAGCCGGCGTTGAAGCCGAACCAGCCGACCCACAGCAAGGAAGCGCCGATCATCGTCAGCACCACGTTGTGGGCCGGGCCGGTGTCGGTGCGCTTGCCCAGCATCAGGGCAGCCATCAGGCCGGCGGTGCCCGAATTGACATGCACCACGGTGCCGCCGGCGAAATCCAGCACGTTGAGATAGGCGTGGGGGTTGGCCCAGTTGAACATGCCATCCGGCCCCCACACCCAGTGGGCGATCGGCGAGTAGACGAAGATCGCCCATAGGCCGATGAACCAGAGCATGGCCGAGAACTTCATGCGTTCCGCGAACGAGCCGGCGACGAGCGCTGCCGTGATGATCGCGAAGGTTAGCTGGAACATCGAATAGACGGACTCTGGGATCGTCGGCGCCAGAGAATTGGGATTGCCCTTGTTGTTGGCGATATCGCTCAGGATGCCCTGCAAGCCGGCACGGTCAAACCCGCCGATGAACCAGCCCATGTCCGTGCCGAAAATTTCACCTCCCTCCCGGAACGCCAGGCTGTAGGTAAAGAACAGCCATAGGATGCTGATCAGGCAGGTGATGGCAAAGCTTGTCATCACGGTGTCGCCCACGTTCTTCTTGCGCACCATGCCGCCGTAGAACAAGGCGAGGCCCGGAACGGTCATCATCAGCACGATGGCCATCGAGGTGAGCATCCAGGCGGTGTCACCTGAATTGGGCGAGCATTCTTTTTGGACCTTCGAGTCGCACGCCAGTGTCTCAACGACCTGCGTTGACTCCTCCACCGCCGGCGCCTGAGCGTAGACCCGCGTGTGGAAAGACAAGGTAAGGCAGAGGCCGAGCAGGACGGCGAAAATGAAAGCCGCTAGTCCCGCACGTTTGGGCTTCTTTATCATCATGGTGTTGCTCCTGTCCGTAAAGGTGAAGGTGCGGGTTCTCAGATCGCCGCAGCGTCGGTTTCGCCGGTGCAGATGCGCACCGCGCTTTGCAGGTCGAGGACGAAGATCTTGCCCCTCCCAATCTCGCCGGGCGTGAATGGCTTGATGACGGCCACCACAAGTTTCATGGGTTCCCCCTTAGCGTCCGGCCTGCGGAGTGCAGGTCCGGCGGTCTCAACAGAGCTTCGCTGCGCGAAGTCTCAAACCCCCCCGCGAGCAATGCCGCGGTCCAAGGAATCAAACGGCGTGCCAAGTCGCCGAGCAAATACGCGGAAATGGAGGTATTCCAACGACAAGACATAGAAACTCTGAAATGGCCGGCGCAAACCCGCACTGGGGCTGCGCAGATCATGATCGGGGTGCCGAGATTTGGGTCGTCCGGTTTCGCGAGCGGTTGATGGCTTATGGACGACCGGCGGCCAAATTCGGGCTTCTGGCGGGCCATGGTGCGCTTGTCGGTCACTTTGGGGCCGGCCGCGGTCGGTTGCTATTTTGTTTCGTTGCAGGCCAGCCCAACCTGCCAGGCTGCACAGATTCCAGTCTGGCTGCACAGAATTTAGGTCGCGGGTTCTGACAGCGACTTATGGTTCGGGAAGTCCTGAGAGGCTGCGGTAAGGGCGATGGAAAGATTTGCTTTTTGGGCGCGCCTTGCCGGCGCGTGCCGGTCATTTGTGCTAGGTCCTCTCAGTCGCAATTCTGTCTTGTGCAGGCAGGCGGCAGCCTGAGAAATCCGCTGCCTGCACAGATTTTAGTCATTATGCCGAGATTTTAAGTTCCGAGGGCGATGCGGTCGGTTTGGGAGACCTGCTCTCATCGTCCGCCGGAGCAGGGGGCTCCCCTACGTTGTCATTACGCTGGCACGAATCCACTGTTATCGCTTGCAGCGATCTTTCAGATTGGCTGAAGCGATCGACTAGCCGCAGATCGGCTGGCGGGCCGCATGTTCATTGGGAACACGACTACCCGTCCCGGCGTTTCGCATCGGCCGTGATTTGACCTGCAGCCTGCGATCATCGGCAAATCGGTATTGATTTTCCTCCGCCCTGGTCGGCATAGTTTCGGACATTCGCGCGCCAAGATGGGCAGACACCACGATCGGCCTCACTCATGCCACTCACGACAAGACGGCTACGCAAGTGCGCTATCCTGCTGCGCCAACTTCTGGCGATTGGGATCTTTCTCGCGCCCGGTACCGCGCGCGCCGATGCGCTTTGTGGTCGGCAATTCGATTCACTGTCGCAGCTCTACGCCGGTCTCCGTGGTGAGGCGGAGGCAAGTCGCGGTTGGCAGGTTCTAGAGCGCTCCACACATGTCACATTTGTGGGTGACCAGAAGGTCTGGACTTTTGCCCGGGACTCGCAACGGGCATTCCCAGCCGCGGCCTGCCTTCAAATCGCACCAGCTGAGGATTCAATCGAGGCCATCGTCCAGACGCGGTGCGAGGGCGCAAAAGACGCCTGCGATGCCGTTGTTGCCAAGGCGAAAGGTAAGGACTGGAGTAATCTGTTCGACGACTGACGGAGCAATTGGTTTCCTCGATCGCTACGGCTCCCTGAGGCGGAGCGCGAACGACAGCAAGGGGCGCCCGTTGCGGCGCCCCTTGGATTGACGGCGCGACTGTTCAGTCGATCTTCCATGCCGAGAAGATGACGCTCGGCACCGCCGGTTCGCCGGCCGGCTTCTTGTAGACGAGACCAATGCCCGTCGCGGAGCCCGAGATCATCGCATTGACCTTGTCTCCCTTTTTGTATTCGCCCACCCCCTGCGAGATCATGACGGTGGTGAACTCGGGGGTAGGCACGAGCTGTTCGCAGTTGCTGTTGTCGACGTCTTTGCCGTTCGTCTGGAACCAGAGTCTGACCAAACCGGTGCCGCCCCGGCTGCCAACCTGGACCCCGACGATGGTGAAGTAGGTCCCGGTTTGATCGAGGATCACCACGCCCTTGTTATTCTTGATGCCCTTCGCGGCATCAGTCGAAGCCATGGTGACCAGTTGGGGCTTATTGGCTTCTTTCACAATCTGGTCTTCCTCGCTCGAGGCCTGAAGATAGCCCCCGGCCGCGAAAGCGCTGGCCGAGGCCAGAAGCATGGCCGACCCAAACATTGTACCGAAAAGAGCCTTCATCACTACCTCCCGCTGGAGTTGGACTAACCTGAAGAGAGTTCCGAAGGGCGACGGGTTGACCTCTCCGATCTGTTGGGTGAAACGAAGATTGAAACGGCTGCCCCCTTGATCGGCCTTTGCGAACTCCGTCCACAGTGAGCAAATGACGTGCCATTGGGCGATAACGGCGGCGATCGCGGCTAGCGATTGTTGTCTCACGCGAAAGAAAATCGAGTCGTCGGAAGGGATAAGGAATAAAGACCGCGCAGAACTCCCGACCGGATGCGGTCATGGCGCCGACGTCTGCCTATTTGTGAAGCAGCAATGTCAACGGCTGGCGCATTCGTGCCCAGGCAAAATATCAAATGCAAAATATCGAAATGAAAGAGGCCCTGGCTTTCGCCAAGGCCTCTCCATAACGGCGAGGGTGATGCCGGGTATTCACCCCAACCGTATGTCGTTCCGTAAAGGCGCCGCCTGCCAGCAAGGGAGGGGGCGGACCGCGGCGGTGCCGGCCTTCAACTCACGTGACCGCGCGACCTCGCGTGAAGCGTCATATGCAGACCCTCGACCTCGATTTCCGTCGCTACCCTCCGTATCCTCGCATCTCACTCTTGCTCGCTTTACAGCGCCGCGGCGTCGGTTTCGCCGGTGCGGATGCGTACCGCTTGCTCGAGTCCGAAGACAAAGATCTTGCCGTCTCCGATTTGGCCCGTCTTGGCGGCCGCCGTGATGGCCTCAATCGCCTTGTCGGCCTGGTCGGTCGCAACCGCAACCTCGACCTTCAGCTTCGGCAGGAAGCTCACGGCATATTCGGTGCCGCGATAGATTTCCGTATGGCCCTTTTGACGCCCATAACCCTTGACTTCGGTGACGGTCATACCGTGCACCCCAATCGCGGTAAGCGCGTCGCGGACCTCGTCGAGCTTAAATGGCTTGATGATGGCCACTACGATTTTCATGAGTTCCATCCCCGCTAGGCCCGTTCTGATGACCCCAGATTGGGCGATCTCTGTGTAGCGAGCTCAGCCTGGGCCAGTTGCCATGTGAGCGGTCGCCGCGGTGGGGGAATCAAACGCCGTGCCAACTTCACTAAGCACCTCCGGTTTGTGAGGGAGCGCTATCACGCCTGCCGCATGTTCGCCAAACCCGCTGGCGGATAGCTTCGACCCTTGACCAGTCAGATTAAATGTCGAGCAGCGCGCACGAGGGATGGGTAGTATGCCTACTTAATAGGCAGAAATGGGACCCAGAATCGCCGTGCAACGGCGGCGTGGGACAGGGCGACCACAAGGGTCGCGCCCATGGGCGCTAGGTTAAAGCCGCGTGGACCTCCCTCCCCCCTTGCGGGGGAGGGTGGGGGGGCGTGCCGTGGGGCACAGGAGTGCCAACTGGCTCGACCCCCACCCCCGACCCCTCCACAGGGGAGGGGAGGAGGGCGCGGCATCGTCGAGCCTTTGCCTGGCGCCTATGAGGGTCGCCCCTACATCCTTATGTTGGCACAAATCCACACGGCGTTACCGTCGTTGCATCCGTCCGCGGTTGGTTCCGGCTCAGAGTGCGTCGCTGTCGGTTTCGCCGGTACGGATGCGCCGTGCATGGTCGAGCGTCGTGACGAAAATCTTTCCGTCGCCGATCTGGCCGGTCCGCGCTCCGGCGGTAATGGCCTCGACGGCACGATCCACCTGCTCTGCCTGGACAGCGACTTCGATGCGAAGCTTGGGCAGGAAGTTCACGGTATATTCGGCGCCGCGGTAGATTTCCGTGTGCCCCTTTTGTCGGCCGTAACCTTTGACTTCCGTAACCGTCATGCCGCTCACCCCTAGCCCGGTGAGTGCCTGTCGGACTTCGTCGAGCTTGAATGGCTTGATGATCGCGATGATGAGCTTCATTGACGGCCGCCCCCTGTTCCCATCGTGCGGCGCCGACGCAGAGCGCGCCGACGCAACGTTTTTATCCGCCCGCCCTGCAAGCAGGGCTGCGAGCGATGGCTTTAGAAATTATGCCAGATGCCATATTTTACGGCAAAAGGAATTCCGTCGTCCGCGCCCGTTGGCGGCGTTGGTTGGTAATCGTAACTATAATCAGTCAACGTGCCAGCAGAAATAGCATGGGTTTCGAGGCATGCGCTCGCGGACGGTGCGAAGTCTGCCCAATTTTTCATCACCATGTCAGGCTGTCTAAATTTCACGCCGCTCTCTTAGCAAGCCCTCCTGAGCAACCGAGGCCACCAGCGTTCCATCCCGGGTAAAGATCAAACCCCGCGCAAAACCGCGCGCGCCGGCGGCGCTGGGGCTGTCTTGTGCATAGAGCAGCCATTCGTCAGCCCGGAATGGTCGATGAAACCACAACGCGTGATCAAGGCTTGCCGCCATGATGCTCTTATCAAACACAGTGCGTCCGTGCGGGATCAGGGCGGCGTCGAGGAGCATCAGGTCCGACGCATAGGCAAGCACGCATTGATGGATCGCGGCCGCATCCGGCAGCGCGCCGGTGGTGCGTATCCACGCATTGAATCGACCGTCGGGAAATCTCTTGCCGAGATAACGCTCGAATTCGACGGGACGAAGTTCGATCGGCCGTTCGCGCTCGAAATAGCGCCGTATCGGATCCGGCATCATTGGCAGGACCCGTTGCCGGATCTCAAGGTCGCTCGGCAGCTGCTCGGGGCCCGGCACCTTGGGCATTTCGGCTTGATGGCTCAGTCCCGGTTCGTTTCCGTGGAATGAGACTGACATGGCGAAGATCGCGTGACCGTGTTGGATCGCCACGACGCGCCGCGTGGTGAAGCTGCGACCGTCGCGAATGCGGTCGACTTCGTAGATAATGGGGACCTTGGGATCCCCAGCCAGCAAAAAATATCCATGGAGCGAATGCGGCGGCCGCTCCACAATCTCGTCGACCGTGCGGCAGGCAGCCACCAGCGCCTGGCCAATGACTTGGCCGCCGAAAACGCGTTGCCAGCCCACTTGCGGCGAACGGCCTCGAAACAGATTTACCTCGATAGGTTCGAGATCGAGAATGGCGAGCAGATCCTTCACGGCAGAGGTCATAGATCGTCCCAATCGGTCGATCTGCGTAGGCAGACCTGACGCTGTGTCAGTCACACTTGGGACCAAATCGAAGTCAATAGGCCAATGGTTACGAGCTGATGGTGACCTGCCTCTGTGCTGTCATCGCCCGGCTTGACCGGGCGATCTAGTAGCCACCGGCCGTGGATACTGGATTGCCCGGTCAAGCCGGGCGATGACACGGGAGAGTCAACCAGTCGAAAAATGCGTTAGACTCGGGTCGGCCCGAAATTATCGGAGACCCGCCGGAAAGGTCATCGAATTTGCCAGCACTCCCAAACGGTCGTTCGGACGTTCTGATCGCGGGCGGCGGCTTTGCCGGGTTTGCGCTCGCCATTGCGCTGCGCCAGGCGCTTGGCGGGAATTTTACCGTCACCTTGGCCGATCCGGCGGTTGGCCAAGCGGGACGAGATGTTCGGGCTTCCGCAATCGCGGCCGCGCCGCGCCGCATGTTCGAGGCGCTCGGCGTTTGGGACGCGGTGGCCGACGAGGCGCAGCCCATCCTCGACATGGTGATCACCGATAGTCGCGTCCATGATGCGGTGCGGCCCGTATTCCTGACTTTCGGGGGCGAGATCGAACCGGGTGAGCCGTTCGCCCACATGATCGAGAACGGTCGGCTGGTCGCTGCGCTTTCCGCTAAGGCGGTATCGGCCGGCGTCGCCCTCATCGCGGCGGCAGTGGCGGATTTCGCCGCTGAAACATCCGGCATGAATGTCGCGCTCCGCAATGGCGGGGCAATCAGGACCAAGCTCCTCGTGGCAGCGGACGGCGCCCGTTCGCTGCTGCGCGAACAGGCCGGCATTGCGACCCACGGCTGGTCCTATGGACAATCCGCGATTGTGACGACCGTCGCTCACGAGCGAAGTCACCAGGGCCGAGCCGAAGAGCATTTCCTCCCCCATGGTCCCTTCGCGATCCTGCCGCTGCGTCACAATCGCTCCTCGATTGTCTGGACCGAGCGGACCGAGGAGGCCGAACGGATCGTCGCTCTGCCCGACGATGATTTTCACCACGAGTTGGAGAAACGGTTCGGCCTGCGGCTCGGCGATATTGTTGTGTCGGGGCCGCGGCGCGCCTATCCGCTCGGCTTGTGGGTGGCACGCAGCTTCATCGCAGATCGGCTTGCCCTGGTCGGCGATGCGGCCCACGTCATCCACCCGATTGCCGGACAGGGATTGAACATGGGGCTGCGCGACGTGGCGGCGCTCGCGGAGGCCGTCGTCGACGCAGTGCGAGCAGGCCTCGATCCCGGCGACGCCATCGTGCTGGAGCGCTATCAGCGGTGGCGCCGCTTCGACACCATGACGATGTGCGTTTCAACCGACGGCCTCAACCGGCTGTTCACCAACCCGTCAGACGCGGTAAGGCTCGCCCGCGATCTCGGCCTCGGCCTCGTGGATCGCTTTCCCGCGCTCAAGCGTCTGTTCATCCGCGAAGCCGCGGGACTTGCGGGCGAAGTGCCGAAACTGTTGCGGGGGGAGTCGTTAGCGCATGTGAATAATTCGACGACCTCATCCTGAGGAGCGCCGCATCTTTGCGGCGCGTCTCGAAGGATGGCCACTTGCTCGGCTGTGCCCGCTGCCATCCTTCGAGACGGCCGCCCAAGAGGGCGGCCTTCTCAGGATGAGGTTGAGATTGTTCACGAGCTCTTAGGTTATCGGCACGCTCGACACATGATCGCGGAAAGCCTGGCGTGATGCGATCGCCGCGTACCAGCGCTCAAAATTCGAAAACGCCGGGCGCTCGGGCACCAGTTCGCGATAGCGATAGGACATAATGGCGATCGGAATGTCTCCCATGGAAAACATATCGCCGGCCGCATAGGGCGTCTTTGCGAATTGCTCGTCCAGAATCTTCACCGCTGCCGTCGTCTTGACCTTGCCGTCGGCGATCGCCTTGTGGTCGCGCTGTTCGGCAGGCGTTCGGACCAAGCCCCAGAATACGGGCGTCAGGGCAGGGCCAAGCACTGAAAGTTGCCAATCCATCCATTTATTGGCGAGCGCCCGCGTCCGCGGATCCGACGGCTCCAGCGTGCCGGCGCCATGCTTGGCGGCGAGATATCGAATGATGGAGTTTGACTCCCACAGCAAAAAGCCATCGTCCTCCTCAAGGGTCGGAACAAGTCCGTTGGGATTCATGGCGAGGTAAGCCGGCTCCTTGTTCTTGCCAAATGCGCCGCCGATGTCGATGCGCTGATGCGCAAGCTTCAACTCGGCGATTGCGAACATTGCCTTCTGAACGTTTGACGACGTATTCCTTCCCCAGATCTTAAGCATGTAGTCTTTCCGTAAGTTGGTGGGCGGATGCGGTGGTTTAGAGCGGATTTCGATAGCGTTGAATGGCACACCGGGGCCGGGCTTGTTCCGGCCACCCCGACCATTGAGGCACAGAGCAACAATAATCGGGGTGGCCGGGACAAGCCCGGCCACGACCGGGGAGAGAGGCTTCAATCTGGAGCGGGACCTGCCCCGCACTACTCAAGTTGCCGCGCCTCTTCCGGCAGCATGATCGGAATGCCGTCGCGGATCGGATAGGCGAGTTTGGCGGAGCGCGAGATCAGCTCTTGCTTCTCGGCGTCATACTCCAGCGGACCCTTCGTCAGGGGGCAGACCAAAATTTCCAGGAGCTTCGGGTCGACAGTGTTTGATGGGCGGTCGCTAGATACGGAATTCATGGCACGGTCCACCGGTTCTTCTTGGGACAGAGGCAGGTTATCCAGGTTTCCTGGCCCGCGTTCAAGTCGATGAGAATTCGCGACGCAGCATGGTTGCGCCGGGTTATTGTAGCGGCGGGTCACCCTCGGTTCGGCTTTTGGCGAGGGCGATTTCGGTGACGGCGATCAGAATTTCGGCGCGCGTCTTTAGATCAGGAGCTTCCAGCATCGCCTGTTTTTCCGCCGGGTCGTAGGGCGACATCATGGCAAGCGCATTGACAAGGGCCTCATTAGGGGCGTTTTCGATTCCCTTCCAGTCGGCTTTGAGGTTGTTCGCCTTGAGAAACGACGTCAGCGCCGCCAGCACCGCCTTGCGGTCGACCTGCTCCTCGCCCTTGCGGGCAATGAAATCGTCAACGAAAGACGAGAAGGCGACGCGGCATTGGCGATAGGCCGTCGCCACCGTCAATTCTCCAATGATGCGAAAGCGCGCAACGCCGGTCAGTTGCAGCAGATAGCGGCCGTCGCCAGTTTCGGCAAATTGGGTGATGCGGCCGACGCAGCCGACCTTGTAAAGGTTCGGCCGATCCTCTGCGCCCGGATGCGCGGGGTCGGGTTGTATCATCCCGATCAGCCGGTGGCCGTCGCGCAACGCGTCGTCCACCATTTCAAGATAGCGCGGCTCGAAAATATTCAGCGGCATTTGCCCGCGCGGTAGCAGCAGCGCTCCGGGCAAGGGAAACACCGGTATCGTCCCCGGCAAATCGGCGGGACCGCGATAGACCGCATTCATCGGCATCGCCGTACTCCGAATTGGCTAACGCATGACGTGTCGTCTTCGCTTACGGCTCACACCTTCCCTACTCTTCCCCGCAAGCGGGGAAGAGTAGGGAAGGGTTCATCAAGCCAACCCGAACCGATCAGGCAAAAAGGATCGACGACAGCCGCCGTCGCCCCGACACCGTATGTTCGTCGGTCGGGCCCCACGCCTCAAAGAATTGAACCAACTGCTTGCGGGCGGCGTCGTCATTCCATTTACGGTCGCGACGCACGATCTCGAGCAACTGGTCAAGGGCCTCCTGCCGACGGCTATTTCCGTTCAACGCTATGGCGAGGTCGAATCGCGCCTGATGATCGCGCGGGTTGGCGGCAACCTTCTGTTCCAACTCGGCTACGGGTCCAAGATGAGCCGCTTGTTCGGCGACTTCAAGGGCGGCGCGAGCCGCCGCAACTGCGGTATCGTTTCGTTTGGCCTCCGGCACCTGTGCCAAAGTGTGTTTGGCCTCCTCGATGCTGCCGGTCTCCAGATATGATCGTGCGAGGCCTGCGAGCGCGTGCACGTTGGCGGGGTCGCCGGCGAGAACCTCGGAATATAGCTCCGCCGCTCCAGCCGCATCTCCCGCCACCAGCGCGGCGTCGGCCGACTTGAGCAGCTCCCTTTCCTCGCTGCGGATCTCCTGCTTGGTCAGGCGCTCCAGGAAGGCGGTCACCTGACTTTCCGGTAAGGCTCCCATGAAACCATCTGCGGGCTGGCCATTGACGAAGGCGATGACAGCCGGGATGGATTGGATTCCCATTTGACCCGCTATGGCCGGGTGATCGTCAATATTCATCTTGACGAGCTTGACCGCGCCCCTGGCGGAGCGCACCGCCTTTTCCAGAATCGGCGTAAGCTGTTTACAGGGGCCGCACCACGGTGCCCAGAAGTCGACCAGGACCGGCTGCCGACGCGACTCTTCGAGCACGTCCTTCCTGAAGGTCTGTGTGGTGGTGTCCCTGACAAGACCATCGGCCGTCGCCGCCGCAACCCCGACATCCATCAAATCGACCTTTCTTTGTCTCTCGAGAGGCATGAGCCTTCATACAGATTTTGATTAAATGGTGAGCAACGACCTGATTGCAATCGCAACTTTACAGCCCTCCTTGCCCTCCTCCGCAAGCGGGGACGGTTTTCGATTTACCCTTCCCCGCTTGCCGGGGAGGGTAGGAGGGGGCGTCCGAAGCGGTTTCGATGCGGGGCTCATGACCGCAGGCCTTAAGAAACGCCATCAAGCCAGCCCGCGAGATGGAGGTGGTCATGGTGTTGACGAGGGGATGATAATTCAAAACCTCATGGGCCAACATAGCGGCGTCGAGCACAATCGCAACTTTGCCGGCAGCGTCGTTGATCGCCGCGAAGGGCGTAACCGAGCCAGGTTCCACCCCCAACAGCTCCCGCAGGGCGTCTGCCGATCCGAACGAGAACCGTCCTTTGGCGCCCAGCCGCCGGTGGAGGCCTTTCATGTCGATTGCGGCATCCTCGCTCGCCACGACCAGATAGTAGGCGCTGCGCTTGTCCTTGAGAAATAGGTTCTTGGTGTGCCCACCCGGGATCGTGCCGCGCAACTCGCGGGATTGCTCGACTGTAAACAAGGGCGGGTGGGACACAGTTGAGTAGGGGATCTCCAGCCGGTCGAGGAATGCGAACAGGTCAGCGGGAGTTGAGGGCATAACGAACCCGTCAGTATCAGATGCGAGTTTTGTGGGCTGGTCGTGTTGGTTTGTAGAGTAGATTCCAGTCAGATTGAAGCGCCGGCAATTCTCCCCTAGTGGAGCGTTTCGATGAAGCCGATCATATGCACGGCTTGGTCATTCCGCGGCGCCACAAAAACTAAACGATGCGCACATCGGTAACAGCCGATGCGCGATGGCGCTCCGCAATGACACAGCATATGATTCGAATTTCGAAATCGCTCAACTCGTCGTGGCCGGGCTTATCCCGGCCACGACGTTTTTTGCTCGGTGCTAAAAGTTTTCGGTTCGCTGGGGCAAGCCCGGCGACGCCGCCGGTAGTGATTCAACGCAATCGAATTTGCCCTCAGGTCTGACCGGCGCGGGCGGCTTGGCGGTGCCCCAGGGTACCAAAGCCCACAGGCGTTCGTGCAGATAGTAGATCATGATCTTGGTCACGACCTCGACTGCGGCGATGCCGCCGGCGACGCTTGCTTTGCCGGTGACAAAGAAGCTGATGATGAACGTGTCGATGGTGCCGACGGTGCGCCAACTTACGGCCTTTATAAATGACCGGCCGTGCCCCTCATGGCCGCGGACCAGGCTTCTCCGGATTTCACTCGGCGATTGGATTTCATTGACCCGTTGAGGCTTGGGTACGGAAAGACTCAGCAGGAAACGCATCTGCTAAAATTCCCCGTTGACGAGAATGGAATTCTATATAGATATTGCAAACGCGGCTCAAACAGAAAATATTTCTTTCAGCATCGGGGTCAATCTTGGAACAAGCTCCCAGGCAGGCGCACTCAGATGAAATTTTCATTCTGGTGGTTGATCATCACGGCCGCGAGCACGCTCTGCCGGCGATCGGCGGCTGGCGCGTCATGGAGATTATCCGTGATTGGGGCATCGACCTGAGGGCGACTTGCGGCGGCGCCTGCGCCTGCGCGGGCTGCCATGTCTACGTCGATCAGCCCTGGCTCGAGCGTCTGCATCCTCCGACCGTCGAGGAGGAAGACCGGCTGGACGAAGCTCTTGGGGTCGAGCCGACGTCCCGGCTTTGCTGTCAAATTCTGATGTCGTCAAACCTCAACGGGTTGCGCGTTCGCTTGGCGCCGGGCTCTGAACTGGAGTGATTCATGGACCGGCTCGACGAACTTGAAGCCCAGAGCATCTTCATCTTCCGCGAGGGATTCGCCCGCATGAGGAAGCTCGCCTTGCTGTGGTCGCTCGGCAAAGACTCCAACGTGATGATATGGCTGGCCCGCAAGGCCTTCTTCGGTCACGTGCCGTTCCCCGCCATGCACGTTGATACGGGAAAGAAGTTTCCCGAGATGTACGCATTCCGCGATCGCTATGCGGGCGAATGGGGAATCAATCTGCTCGTTGAGCCTTGCCCGCCGATTGAAGCCGTCGACCCCACGCTGCCGCCAGCTGCGCGCTCGGCCGCACGCAAGACCGAGGGGTTGAAACTTGCCCTTGCCAAACACGGCTTCGATGGCCTGTTCGCTGGTATTCGCCGCGACGAGGAAGCGACCCGCGCCAAGGAGCGGGTGTTCTCGCCGCGCGGCCTCGAGGGCCACTGGAACGTGCGCGATCAACCGCCGGAATTCTGGGATTACTTCAACGCCCGGCTTCCGGCTGGCGCGCATCTGCGGATCCATCCGATCCTCCATTGGACCGAAGCCGACATCTGGGCCTATACGCGGCGTGAAGGCATACCGATCATTCCGCTCTATCTCGCCAAAAACGGCAAACGCTATCGCTCCCTTGGCGACGCCGACATCACGTTTCCGGTGCCGTCGCAGGCGCGCTCGATCGACGAGATCGTCGCCGAGCTCGATACGACACGGACCCCCGAACGCGCCGGCCGCGCCATGGATCACGAGGCCGAGGACGCTTTCGAGCGGTTGCGCGTCGCTGGATATCTCTAAGTAGCCGATTTCCTCTCGTCATCGAGTAACGCCGCTATGAATGCTCATGTCGCCGCCGAAGTCACCATCCCGCCGAAACTCCCTTCTCGTCCGCTGGTCCGCATCGTCATCGTCGGTCATGTCGACCACGGCAAATCGACCTTGATCGGACGATTGCTGTCCGAAACCGGAAGCCTGCCGGATGGCAAGCTCGATGAACTCAAGGCGGTCAGCACCCGGCGCGGCATGCCATTCGAATGGTCGTTCCTGCTTGACGCATTGCAGACTGAGCGTGATCAGGGCATCACCATCGATACGAGCCAAGCTCGATTTCGCACGCCCGGGCGCGAATTCGTGTTGATCGACGCCCCCGGGCACGCCGAATTCCTGCGCAATATGGTCACCGGCGCATCGCAGGCGGATGCTGCCCTCCTCCTCGTCGATGCGGCTGAAGGCGTGCGCGAGCAGACGCTGCGGCATGCCTATCTCCTGCACCTGCTCGGCATCCGGCAAATGGTCGTGGTCATCAACAAGATGGATCGTGTCGGCTATGATGACGGCCGCTTTCGCGAAATCGAGGCCGAAATTACGGCGCATCTCGCCGACTTGGGGCTCAAGCCCGCGGCGGTCATCCCGATTTCGGCGCGCCACGGCGATGGCGTCGTCGAACGCACCGCCGCGATCGGCTGGTACCGGGGACCAACCGTGATCGAGGCCCTAGACCGCTTCGCGCCGGGGAGGCCCGCAACCGCGTTGCCGCTGCGGCTGCCGGTGCAGGCCGTCTATCGGTTCGACGATCGCCGCATCGTGGCGGGCCGGATTCAAAGCGGCTTTATCGCGGTCGGCGACGAAATCGCGGTGGCGCCTTCGGGCGGACGCGCGGTCGTGCGCAGCATCGAGGCGTGGCCCGGCCACGACGACACCGGGCCGCGTCACGCAGGCGCCGGGCAATCGGTCGGCATCACGCTCGATCGCGAGCTGTTTATTGCCCGCGGCGATATGATCGCACATGCACAACGTCAGGCCCCGTCGGGGCGGCGCCTCAAAGCGCGGATCTTCTGGCTGCACCACTCCCCCCTCGCCACACACGCATCTGTCTCGGTGCGGATTGGATCTGCTGAGACCCGCGGCGCCATCACGAAGATCGGGAATATGCTCGATCCGGGCGACCAGTCGGCAGCGAACCGCGCCACCGTCGGCCAAAACCATCTCAGGCAAAATCATATCGGCGACGTGGAGATTGCGTTGGCCAACCCGATTGCGGCCGATCAGTACGAGGCCAATCCACGCACCGGGCGTATTGTGCTTGATGTCGGCGGCTACATCGCGGGCGGAGGACTGGTGCTTGCCCTCGACGACGGGCCCCAAACCATTCCGGTTGCGGCGGAGAAATCCCAGGCGCTCGCTGCCCGGGCGGCCTCTCTCGATCGCGCGCTTGCCGGCCTGAGTTTGGCCGAGCGGCTTGCGGCTATCCGCGAGGGGCTCGACGGAGCGATCGTTTTCACGGCGAGCTTCGGGCTGGAAGATCAGGTCATCCTTCATCACATTTGCGACGCCGGGCTCGATATCGATGTCGTCACGCTCGACACTGGCCGGCTGTTCCCCGAAACCTATACGGTCTGGGAGGAAACCGAGCGGCGCTATGGCCGCCGCATCCGGGCGATCTATCCGCACCAGGCGGCGCTCGAAGATCTCATCGCGGCCCAAGGCATCAACGGATTCTATTATGCCAAACAGGCGCGCATCGCCTGTTGCGACGTACGAAAAGTCGAGCCGCTCAAGCGGGCGCTCGCGGGCGCGCAAGGATGGATCACCGGCCTGCGCGCCGAGCAATCAGCAGATCGGGCGAAGGTCGGCGTCGTGATTGCCGATCGAGCGCGCAATCTCCTCAAGTTCAACCCGCTGATCGATTGGTCCCGCCAGGCTTTGGAAGAATTTGCCTCCGCCCACGAGGTCCCGGTCAATGCGCTGCACCAGAGAGGATTTTTGTCGGTCGGCTGCGCGCCTTGCACCCGCGCGGTGCGCCTGGGCGAGCGCGAGCGCGCCGGCCGTTGGTGGTGGGAAGACGGCAGCAAAAAGGAATGCGGCCTTCATGTCGCCGCAGATGCGGCACGCTGATGGAGGGCCATTGAGCGCTCAAGGCACTTCAGGTTACGTCGCCTCGGCTCACTGGATTTTTGCATAGTCTCGGGTATACAACCGCCTCGCCGCTAAGCTCGGCCGGGGGAGGATTCCCTGACACAATCTTAAGGAGAATCCGATGAAGAAGATGTTGCTCGCCGCACTGCTTTCGACATTCGCGGCGACCGCTTTTGCGCAAGACGCGTCATGCAAGGCCCAGGCTTCCGACAAGAAGCTTGCCGGCGCGGCGCTCAAGAGCTTCCTGACCAAATGCGAAAGGGACGCCACGACCACCTGCACGTCCCAGGCGTCCGAGAAGAAGCTCGCTGGCGCGGCGAAGTCGAGCTTTACCAAGAAATGCGTGCGCGACGCGGTGGGGACCTGACCCCGCCGGTTCTTGGCGGCCTCACTTAACGAACGCGGCAACCGCCGCGACTTTGTGGCAAGGAAAGGACGGGACGCGATGTGTGTCCCGTTTTTTACATACCGATCGGCGTCATTCCCGGGCTCCCTCGCTGCGCTCGGGACCCGGAATGACGGAAACAGACTCTTCGATTTGCTGAAGCAGTCCGGCGGCGTCGGCTGTGCCGCTCGGTAACCCGAAGGCACGCTCCAGCATATGTTCGCAGCCCTCGGCACCGATCACGGGCCCCGCCAATCGGCGGAATTTTTGCCGTACTGCATCTGCATCGAACGGTCGCGCGGGGTCGCCTGGCACATCCATCACAGTCCGTTCGTGACGGCCCGCTGACGTCATGACTTCGATACGGGCCGGCCATCGTGAGGGAAAGTTCGAAAGCAAGGCTTCGTCGGGCGCGACCGCAACCCGATCCATGAAGGCGCGGATATGGTCCGGCACAGCGGCGGGCGCCTGCCCGACATCGCACGCCGCATGTGGGGCGAGCGCTGCAAGCGCGAGGCGATAGGGCAGACTGGTGAGAAATGATGCGCGGTCGCCGACCGTGATTCCATGGTCGATCATGCGACGATGCGGCGGCAGCACGAACGCCGTCACCTGAGTGATAGTGTCAACCGCTATTCCGGAGGAGATGGTCTCGATCAAGGCTTGTGTCGCCGCCATGGTCTGGCGCGCCGCGCACCAGGGCTTGAACGCGACCTCTTCGAGGGAGAACCGCTCTCCGAGCCCTTGCGCCAGCACGACCCGGTCCGGCTTCAGGTTGAACACGCCGGTGAGGTATCCGCCATCCAGCAAGCCGAGATCCGAAGTGAAGCCGGCGCGCGCCGCCAGCGCCGCCGCGAGGCCCGCTTCGGCAGCCTGGCCCACCGCGAGCCAGCGCGAGGTGGTGGTCAAGTTATGATGCCCGGCACCGGGAGCGGACCGCACCAGCGCCAGCGCCAGCGCGTGGGCGCACTGCTGAGCGTCGAGATCGAGGAGGCGGGCCGCGACGGCGGCGATGCCGAGGGGCGTTGCGAAGTAAGTCGGCCAGATGCCGCGATAGAGAACGGATGGGCCGTCGATCGCCTGCCCGAACCGCACCATCACTTCGTAGCCCGCTATCATGGCGGCCGCCAAGGCATCGGGATCGCGGTTGCGCAGCGCTGCCGCAACCGCAACCGCGCCCGGCACCACGATCGCTCCCGGCGTCGTCGTCGAAGCGAGATGGATATCGTCCACTTCGCTCAGCCGCGCGAGGGCGCAGTGGGTCGCAACGTCGAGCCGTAGCCGATGCATCGAACCCGGCGCCGCGCCCTCGCCCGAGACGGCTCGCCACCGCAGCAGCGCGGCGCCCTCGGGCGTGGGCAGGCTCGCGATCCAGGCGCCGACGATGTCGGCCACGTGAAGCTCAAGAATTTCGCGGAGATGCGGCGACGGCGCTTCGCAATGGGCAACAAAGGCGCCAAGGTCTTCGAGGGCAGTCATGGCGATTCATCCGGCCGCTGCTTCGATCGCTTCGATATCTTCGTCGGACAGTCCGAAATGGTGGCCGATCTCGTGCACCAGCACATGAGCCACGATGGCGCCGAGCGTTTCGTCGTGCTCGGCCCAGTAGTCCAGAATCGGGCGGCGGTAGAGCCAAATCATGTTCGGCATTTGCACCGGCGCACTGTGGGATCGGAACGGCAGGCCAACGCCCTGAAACAGGCCCATCAGGTCGAACTCGCTTTCTAGCCCCAAGTCGTCGAGCACCTCGTCGGGGGCAAAGTCCTCGACCTGGATGACCAATCCCTCGCACAAAGCCCGGAACTTGGCCGGCAGGCGCGCGAAAACCTCCCGCGCCAGAATTTCCAGGTCCGCCAAGGAGGGCGTCTTGACGGAGCGCCAGGCGAGCGGGTCGGCGATGGGACTGTCGGGCATGGTGCGGCCTCGCGGTCACCGCCCCCTCCCTACCCTCCCCCGCATGCGGGGGAGGGTAGGGAGGGGGCATGCGCATTAATTTTGTCCGCATTCATAATGCGAGGTTGACGCCGACGCTATGATGGGAGAACCGTGGCGCCATCATTAAAGGGGACTGACCATGCGGATATGGATCACGGGTTGCGCTTCGGGGCTCGCCGTGTTGCTGGGCGCGTTGCCGCTGGCGTTCGCGCAAGACGCGCCTGACCGCGCCAGGCTGCAGCGTCGCCCGCCGCTGCGAATCGAAGTCACCCCATCGGGGCGGCTCTACCGGCAATGCACCGATTGGCACGTCATCGAGCATCGCCCGAGCGGCGACACCGTGGTGCCACGAACGCGGTGCTGGTGGGCGCTGCGGTAGAGGACTTTGTCTCGGCGCTGTGATTAGTTACATTGCAGCGTCGGAAAAAAAACGTATTACCAATGTCAATTCGGATGATGCTGGTTCGCTCGACATGAACCGGCGATCGAAGTGCTTCGGGGCGAGGAGGAAAGCATCATGAAGCGCATTTTGGTTTGCACTGCGTTAGCCTTAGGCGTCGCCCTCGCCGTACCCAGCGCTGCTTCTGCATGGCACGGCGGCGGTGGTTGGCATGGTGGTGGTTGGCACGGCGGCGGCGGCTGGCATGGGGGTTTCGGTGGCTTCCACGGCGGTTTCGGCGGCTGGCGTGGCGGATGGGGCGGGCCTCGTTTCTTCGGCGTCTACCCCGCCTACTACGGCCCCTATGGCTGCTGGAGATGGGTGGCTTGGCCCTACTGGCATCGTGTGTGGGCCTGCTACTAAGCCTGCTCCAACAAAAGACCCGCCGGAAGGCGGGTCTTGCGCTTTAAGACGTCCGGGCTACAAGGATCATTGATCTCAGGCATTCATTTCCATTCCCGCACATCGACAAAGCGACCCGCGATGGCTGCCGCCGCCGCCATTGCGGGCGACACCAAATGAGTGCGGCCCTTGTAACCCTGCCGGCCTTCGAAGTTGCGGTTGGAGGTCGAAGCGCAGCGCTCGCCCGGCTTGAGCTTGTCCGGGTTCATTGCCAGACACATGGAACAACCCGGCTCGCGCCATTCGAAGCCCGCCTTGATGAAGATCTTGTCGAGGCCTTCGCCCTCCGCCTGCTCTTTCACAATGCCGGAGCCCGGCACGATCATGCCGTTGACGTGGCTACTCACTGTTTTTCCGTCGACGACTTTCGCCGCAGCGCGCAGATCCTCGATGCGCCCGTTGGTGCATGATCCGATGAACACCCGGTCGATCGCAATGTCAGTGATCTTCTCGCCGCCCCGCAGACCCATATAGGCGAGCGAGGTTTCGGCGGCGATGCGCTTGTTCTCGTCGGCGAGCTCGGCCGGCAGCGGAACGCGGCCCGTTATCGCGACCACCTGCTCTGGGCTCGTTCCCCAGGTCACGAGCGGCGGCAGGCTGGCGCCGTCCAGTCTGATTTCGCGGTCGAAATGGGCGCCGTCGTCACTGCGCAGCGTGTCCCAATAGCGCCGCGCCTCATCCCACGCTTTGCCCTTCGGGGCCTTCGGACGATCCTTCAGGTAGGCATAGACCTTGTCGTCGGGCGCAATGAATCCGGCCTTGGCGCCGCCTTCGACGGACATGTTGCAGACTGTCATGCGGCCTTCCATTGACAGTGCATTGATCGCCTCGCCGGCGTATTCGATGGCGTAGCCTGTGCCGCCCGCGGTGCCGATCTCGCCGATGATGGCGAGGATGATGTCTTTGGCGGTGACGCCGTGCGGCAGCTGGCCGTCGATCACGGCGCGCATGTTCTTTGATTTTTTCTGGTAGAGCGTCTGGGTCGCGAGCACGTGCTCGACTTCCGATGTGCCGATGCCGTAGGCGAGCGCCCCGAACGCCCCATGAGTAGCGGTATGGCTGTCGCCGCACACGATCGTGGTGCCCGGCAGCGTAAAGCCCTGTTCCGGCCCGATGATGTGGACGATGCCCTGGCGCTTGTCGAATTCGTCGAAATACTCGAGGCCAAACAGCTTGGCGTTCTCCGCCAGATAAGCGATCTGCGCCGCACTTTCCGGGTCAGGGTTTGGCTTGCTGCGGTCGGTGGTGGGGACGTTATGGTCGACCACCAGAAGCGTCTTGTCGGGCGCATGCACTTTGCGGCCGGCGAGACGCAACCCTTCGAATGCCTGCGGTGACGTCACCTCGTGAACGAGATGCCGGTCGATATAAATCAGACAGGTGCCATCAGGTTGTTCGTCGACCAGATGGTCTTGCCAGATCTTGTCGTAGAGGGTGCGAGCGGTCATGAATGGTGATCCTGTCGCATCGGTTGCGGATTGGCGCTGATGGTTTAGAGCGCGTTTCGGTGAAATGGAACCGGTACGGCGCGCTGACCAACTCTCTGGTGTCATTTCTGCGAAAGCGCGTGCGACGAAACAATTCGGACCTCATCCTGAGGAGCGCCCTTCAGGGCGCGTCTCGAAGGATGGCAGAGAGTCCGTGCCGTGCGTCCATCCTTCGAGACGCGCGCAAGAGCGCGCTCCTCAGGATGAGGGCCCTCATTTCTTCACGCGCTCCTTCGCGGTGACAAGAGTATTTACCGCGCGGCTTCGGCGGTTTCAGTGCTGCGCGTTTCTGCGCCGCGCTCCTGGCGCTCGCCGATACGGGCCGATTTGCCGCGGCGCTCACGCAGGTAGTAGAGCTTGGCGCGGCGAACCTTGCCGCGGCGCACGACCTGGATCGAGTCGACCGTCGGCGAATAGAGCGGAAACACACGCTCGACGCCTTCCCCGTAAGAAATCTTGCGCACCGTGAAGTTCTCATTGAGCCCGCCGCCGGACCTGCCGATGCACACGCCCTCATAGGCCTGTACGCGCGTGCGGTCTCCTTCGACCACCTTCACGTTCACCAGTACGGTATCGCCGGGCCCGAAATCGGGGATCTCCTTGCCGGCGGAAAGCTTCGCCATCTGCTCTTTTTCGAGCTCTTGAATTACGTTCATGGGTATCTCCGTCGGCAGCCCCTCTTTGCGCGTCCCTGCAGACCCCCACACCCTACCCTTCCCCGCATGCGGGGAAGGGTAGGGTGTGGGTCGGGGTTAGGACTGCGCTTTCCAGCCGGCCTATACGACAAAGTCGCGGCCTTGTCACCTTTTTGGCGAGCCTTTCCCCCTCCCTACCCTGCCCAGTACGCTGGGGAGGGTAGGGAGCGGGTGGGCTTGGTAAGCGGCCCAAAGATCCGGCCGCCGCTCCCGGGTCAGGCGTTCGGCCTCAGCGCGGCGCCAGGAATCGACCTTGCTGTGGTCACCGGAGGTGAGCACCTGCGGGATGGCGAGACCCTCCCATACCTGCGGCCGGGTGAACTGAGGGTATTCGATCAGGCCCAAGGAAAAGCTCTCATCGGCCGCTGAACACTCCTTGCCCATCACGCCGGGGATCAGACGCACGCAGGCATCGATCAGCACCATGGCGGCGAGTTCGCCACCTGCCAGGACGTAGTCGCCGATCGACACCTCGACGAGGCCGCGCCCCGCAATGACCCGCTCGTCAACCCCCTCGAAGCGACCGCACACGGCGACAACTCCGGGACCTTGCACAAGCTCGCGCACCCAGGCCTGGTTCAGCGGCTGCCCCCGTGCCGACAGTAAGAGGCGCGGACGACCGTCGTCCGTCACCGCATCGATGGCGCGGCCGAGCACGTCCGCTCTCATGATCATTCCCGGACCGCCGCCCGCCGGGGTATCGTCGACCGAGCGGTGACGATCGGTCGTAAAATCACGAACATCGACCGTCTCAAGCGACCACAGGCCGTTCGCGCTCGCCTTTCCGGCGAGGCTTGCCCCTAAGGGCCCCGGAAACAACTCGGGGAAGATCGTGAGGACCGTGGCACGCCACATTGATCACGCGCCTTTGTTCTTCTCCGCCAGTGCAACGCACGCAGCCGCCGCGTCTTCTGATGCAAGCAACCCTTCGGGCATCTCGACCACGATACGCCCGGCCGCGATCTCCACGTTCGGGACAACGGCGGTCGAGAAGGGCAGCATCACGGTATCTCCGCCTGCGGCCGGCGCGATCTCCAGGATATCTCCGGCGCCGAAATTATGAACCGCAACGACGCTCCCGATTGCCCGGCCCGCTAGATCCTCCGCTCGAAGCCCGATCAGGTCGGCATAGTAGAACTCTTCCGGCTCCGGGATCGGCAGCCGCTCGCGTGGCACATAAAGGTCGGTGTTGCGCAACCGCTCGGCGGCTGTACGGTCAGTTACACCCTTAAGGCGAGCGACCAGGAAATCCTTGGCTGGCCGGAGAGCTTCAATTTCGAAGGCCCGCGTTCCATCGGCCGTTTGCAGCGGGCCGTAAGTTGCGACCGCCTCCGCCCGAGCGGTGAACGGCCACAGCCTGACCTCGCCCCCCGTACCGTGCGCCGCCCCGATCCTGGCAACGCAGACGCCTCGGCTCTGGCCTTGCGCTCTTTGCGGGGAACCGCTCGCTCCGGATTGCTGCGCGCGGGGCGCTTGCGCACGCCTGCGGCATCAAGGAAACGTAAGATGCGATCGGACGGTGTTGCTCCCTTGGCGAGCCAGCTCTTGGCCTTCTCGATATCGAATTTGAGCCGTTCCGCATTGTCCTTCGGCATGAGCGGATTGAAGTAGCCGAGCCGCTCGATGAAACGGCCGTCGCGCGGATAACGGCTGTCGGCCACCACAATGTGATAGACAGGCCGCTTCTTGGTGCCGGCGCGGGCCATCCTGATTTTCAGAGACATTCTGCGTCCTTTCGTCGATTGATCGATCGCGTACCCCTTTCCCTCCAGCAGGCGGGGGAGGGGAAGGAGGGGGAACGGCTATTTCTTTTTGCCGAGGCCCGGAAAGCCGCCAAGACCCGGCAATCCGGGTCCCCTCGGACCAAGACTGGGCAGGCCACCCGGTAAGCCGCTCGGCGCGCCGGGAAACGGCAGCGGCGCTCCCGGCATCCCGGGCGGGAGCTTGGGCACATTGGGGAGCCCCCCCGGCAGACCACCCGGCATCTTTTCGGCGAGTTTCGCCATCTCCTCCGGGCTCGGCATGCCGGCGCCCATGCCGAGCGCATTGGCAAGGCCGGCGAGCGGCCCGCGTTTGGCGCCGCCCATGGCCTTCATCATGTCGGCCATGCCCCGGTGCATTTTGAGAAGCTTGTTGACTTCCTCGACCTTGGTGCCGGAGCCGGCGGCGACGCGTTTCTTGCGGCTGGCCTTCAGGACATCGGGGCGGCGCCGTTCCGCGGCTGTCATCGACTGGATGATGGCGACCTGGCGCTTGAGGATTTTGTCGTCGAGGTTGGCGGCGGCGATCTGGTTCTTCATCTTGGCGATGCCCGGAAGCATGCCCATCAGCCCGCCCAAGCCGCCCATCTTCTGCATCTGTTCGAGCTGCTCGCGCAGGTCGTTGAGATCGAATGCGCCCTTGCGCATGCGTTCCGCGGCCCGCATCGCCTTCTCGGCATCGATGGTCGCGGCGGCCTTCTCGACCAGCGAAACGATATCGCCCATGCCGAGGATGCGGTCAGCAATACGGGCGGGGTGGAAGTCCTCCAGCGCATCGAGCTTTTCGCCGGTGCCGATGAGCTTGATGGGCTTGCCGGTGACGGCCCGCATGGAGAGCGCGGCGCCGCCGCGCCCATCGCCGTCGACCCTTGTGAGCACAATGCCGGTGAGGCCGACGCGCTCATCGAATGCGCGCGCCAGATTGACAGCGTCCTGGCCGGTGAGGCTGTCGGCGACCAGCAACACCTCATGCGGAGAAGTCGCCGCTTTGACCTCGGCAGCCTCCGCCATCATTGCGTCATCGAGCGTGGTTCGGCCCGCGGTGTCAAGCAGCACGACGTCGTAACCGCCGAGACGGCCGGCCTCGATGGCGCGCCGCGCGATCTGGACCGGCGTCTGCCCCGCAACGATCGGCAGCGTGTTGACGCCGACCTGCTGGCCCAGCACCGCGAGCTGTTCCATGGCGGCCGGACGGCGGACGTCGAGCGAGGCCATCAGCGTCTTGCGCCGCATCTGATCATTGAGGCGCCGGGCGATCTTGGCAGCCGTGGTGGTCTTGCCGGAACCTTGCAGGCCGACCATCATGATTGGAACCGGCGCGGGCGCGTTGAGATCGATGGGGTCCGCGACAACGCCAAGCGTCTCGATGAGCTGGTCGTGAACGATCTTCACCACCATCTGGCCGGGCGTCACCGACTTCACCACCTCGGCGCCGACGGCGCGCTCACGCAGCTTGTCGATGAACGTTCGCACCACATCGAGTGCGACATCAGCCTCCAGCAACGCGCGGCGGACCTCGCGGGCTGCCGCATCCACGTCGGCGGCGGTGAGTGCGCCACGCCGGGTCAGCCGGTCGAGAATGCCGGACAGTTTGTCGGACAGACCTTCGAACATCGAAAATACCAATTTCGCCCGAGGGCGCACAGCGCTGTCGGGCGTTGGCCTCCGGTCTCATCGGGCCGGGCGGCGGATCATTTACGGCTCTTTCGAGAGCCCCGCAGACTTATGGCGCGCCCGCCCTAAAGTCAACCGCACCGCGGGACCTGACTGTCCATACGGCTCCCGCTGCCCCACGCAGGAGGGTAGGCCAAGGGGCATCCTCGCTATTGCAAAGTCGAGCCGAATTCGCCGAGCCAGCTCTCCCGCACCTCTGCTTCAGCGCGCTCCAGGATCGACACGACCCGGCCGACGCGACCGCGTGGCACATCCTCGGGTGTCCTCGCCGCGCGGTCCCTGGCGTAGAAACGGCAGGCCTGCCGCAGTTCATCGTGGTCGACGCCGGTTGCGATGATTTCGGCGATTGTGGCGTCGTCGATCGGGTGGACGGCCGCCAAAACCTCGTCGCGGGTCAAGTCCGACATTGCCGATTCCTCCGCTGTTAGATGCAACTCACCGGATGAGTTCACTGCCCATGCTGCTGCGCACATATAGTTTCGGAGAACCGCGACGGCCATTCATTGACCCCGATCAGTCTGACGACGTTTCGACGCAACGGAAGGGAAGCCGTAGCCGGGGGGCAGCTTTACGCGCGGTGATAGCCCGTCCGGGATTTCGCTACGCTCAATCCGGCCTACAATCTAGTCACTTGAGCGGCACGTAGATCTCGATCACGAGGTCGTCGTCAGGCGTCGTGACCGGGTCTGTCATGTATTGTTCCACGAACAGGTCCTTGGCTTCGAGCTTCTTCTCATCGAGATGGTGGGCGATCGCCTCATAGGTTGTGTCCATCTCGTCGTAGGAGCCGCGGTGAACGAACTTGAGCGCCGTGCCGACAGGGGACTTGCCGACCTTGATCTTGCCGTCTGGCGGTGGGGCAAGCGCCTGCGCGACCGGCACGGCCGCCTGGAATTGAAAGCCCGTATCGTCGGTTGCCGTGTAGATTGTCATCGGCGCTCCGTTGGGCTTGGCGCCGAGTTTCTCCATCGCGCCATAAACCGACTTGAACGCGGCTACGATGGTTTCGAACGCAGAATCCCACTGCCCCGAACCCTCGAAATAGACGATCGTCTTTTCGGTCATCGTCACTTGTTCGCCGAACGGATCAGTCGGCGTGACGGCAATGGCGGGTGGCGGCAAGGGTTTGGGCGTCTGCGCATTGGCTCCCGACAGGCCGAAACCCATCAAGGCAACCGCGACTTGCAGTAACAGGGTTCGCGATGCGACCATTGAAGTCTCCTTGCAGGACAAGCTTCCTGGCGACTTAAGCCTTTCGGTTTAGCTGACCTGCTGATAATCGGCCGGCCCTAGACTACTTGAGAAGAGGCAGCAGTCGGCTGGCCATTGAACCGGCGTGACCTTATAACGGGAAACATGGCGGCGGATTGAGGGCATGGGTGTCTTATCCAATCATCCCTTTGTGAAAATGAACGGTCTCGGAAACGAGATCGTGGTGGTGGATATGCGGCCAAATCCGGATTATATTACCGCCGCCGATGCTCGTTCGGCTGCCGTTGGGGTTCCGTATGATCAGCTGATGGCGATCTATCCGCCCCGCGCGGCCCAAGCCGACGCCTTTGTGCGCATTCTCAACAATGACGGCTCCGAGGCGGGTGCTTGCGGCAACGGCATGCGCT
>WNFR01000428.1_pt1 | contig 51741 bp, 50 predicted proteins | sample 5400221 | NCBI WGS metagenome assembly WNFR01 (sample SAMN13153357, study PRJNA577476) | soil metagenome | isolation source: 40 cm soil under Madrone tree | place: USA:California | collected 2016-06-14 | reverse complement strand
CGCTTTGTGCCCACACAGCGGGGACATGCAAAAACTAGGCGTGTCCCCGCTTATACCAGCCGTTCAGCGAGTGCCATTCCCGCAAACACCGCAGTCAGACATCCGATGATCGTCGCGCCCATGTAGATCGCCGCGCGCCCGTATTGGCCTTGCGCCAGCAGTGCCAATGATTCGTAACTGAATGTGCTCATCGTCGTGAACGCCCCGCAGAATCCGATGGTCAACGCCGATCGGACCTCCGGCGCGACGGCGCTCGATCGAGTCGCATAGTGAACGACGAATCCGAGGATCAGCGAGCCCACGAGGTTGACCGCGAGGGTCGCCGCGCGTCCTTGCACCACGCGCTCCGTGCCGAAGCGGGCGAGTGTACCAGCCGCGCCCGCGAGCGCGATATAGAGGATGGTCAAAGAAAAACTCCTGCCGTTGATGGTTCAGGTAGGAGTCATCAGCCCGGAAAGGGCGGTTGAAGGCGAACTCCATCGCCTGCGACCAATATAGCTCGTGAATGCTCGACCAACCGTCCCGTACCGTCCCTTACCGTCGTATCTTTCTTCCATGGCGCACATCCGGCTCGCCCTCTCCCAATTTCGACCCACCAAGGGCGAGTACGCGGAGAATGTTACCCGGATTGGCTCCGTCATCGCGCAATCCGCCCAGCTCGATCCCAAGCCCGAGCTCGTCGTTTTTCCCGAGACCGCCACCTCGGGGTATTTCGTCGAAGGGGGCGTGAAGGAGCTCGCGGTCACCGCCGGCACGCTGGCGCGCGATCTCGCCGCCGCATACCAGGGCCCCACGATCGACGTCGTCGTCGGATTCTACGAGCGCTTCCAGAATCACATCTACAACTCGGCGCTATACGTCACGCTCGGAAAGCAAAAGCCGGAAGTACGTCACGTGCATCGCAAGGTTTTCCTGCCGACCTACGGCGTATTCGACGAGGAGCGATTCGTGGACCGCGGCCAGGACGGCGTGCGGTCGTTCGAGACCGGGTGGGGGGGGAAGGCCGCGATCCTGATCTGCGAGGACGCCTGGCATTCCCTTGCGGCGACCGTTGCCGCTCTCGAGGGAGCGCAGCTGATCATCGTGCCGAGTGCATCACCGGCGCGAGGGCTGGACGAGGAGGAGGCCTGTGACGGAGAGGCAGTGCTCCCGGTATCGGTGGTGCGCTGGGAACGCATCGTCCGGGGTATCGCCGAGGAGCACGGTGTGTTCGTCGCACTCGCGAATCTCGTGGGGTTCGAAGGCGGCAAGGGTTTCCCGGGCGCGTCGGCCGTGATCGATCCGACCGGCCGGGTGATCGCGCGCGGTCCATTGTTCGAAGAGGCGCTGCTGACGGCGGAGATCGATCTCGATTCATTGACGACGGCGCGGTCGGACTCGCCGTTGCTCGCCGATCTCCAAAGCGCGCTACCAGTTCTCACGAAAAGCTTGAGCGGGGACAAGCAAGATCAGAAAGTGCGTTTCGACCCAGCTACGAATGGGACTCCCACGCACGCCGCACGTCACACGCCGCACGCCGCACCTATCGTGACCGGAAGCCGGGATCGCGAGACCGACCCCCTCGCCATCGACGCCGAGCTGACCCGCAAATGGCTCGTCAGCTTCCTCAAGGACGAAGTGGTCCGCCGCCGGGGCTTCATGAAGGGTCTCGTGGGGCTGTCGGGCGGCGTGGATTCCTCGCTCACCGCGTTCCTCGCCGCCGAGGCGCTGGGCCGTGAGAACGTCATCGGTGTGCGCATGCCGTACCGCACGTCGAGTCCCGAGAGTCTCGCGCACGCGCAGCTCGTCATCGACAAGCTCGGGATTCCCGCGCTCACGATCGATATCTCGGACGCGGTCGACGGCTACTTGAAACAGGCCGGCGATATCGATCCGCACCGGCTCGGCAACGTGATGGCACGCGAGCGCATGATCGTCCTGTTCGATCTGTCCGCCAAGCACAAGGCGCTGCCGCTCGGCACGAGCAACAAGTCCGAACGGCTGCTGGGCTACTTCACCTGGCACGGCGACGATGCGCCGCCCGTGAACCCGCTGGGCGATCTGTTCAAGACGCAGGTGTGGGCCCTGGCTCGTCACGTGGGTGTTCCGGAAGAGATCGTCGCCAAGCCTGCAACAGCCGATCTGATCAAGGGCCAAACAGATGAAGGAGACCTCGGCGTTTCATACCTGCACGCCGACCGCATTCTGTACCACCTGATCAGGGGGGAGGAGCCGAGCGGCTTCCCCAAGGAAGAGGTGGAGATCGTGCGGAAGCGGCTCGACTCGACGCACTGGAAGCGACGGCTGCCCACCGTCGCCGTGCTCTCGCAGACCGCGATCGGGGAATTCTATCTGAGACCGGTGGACTACTAGTGGCGCAGTCGAGCCGGCACCCCCGCGAATCGGAGACGGTGTTCACGGAGTTGATGATGCCGCACCACGCGAACATCCTGGGGAACGTGTTCGGGGGGCACATCCTCGCGCTCGTCGACCGCGTGGCCGCGGTCGCGGCGATCCGCCACGCCCACCGCGAGTGCGTCACGGTCTCCGTGGACAAGGTGGACTTCCGCGAGCCGATTCACGTCGGCGAGCTGGTGACGGCGAAAGCGCGCGTGAACTTCGCGGGCCGCACCTCCATGGAGGTCGGCGTCAAGGTGCTTGCCGAGAACGTGCTGACGGGAGACATACGGCACACGAATTCGTGCTACGTGACCTACGTCGCGCTGGACGAGAACGGCCGTCCGACGGAAGTCCCGCCGATCGTGCCCGAGACGCCCGACGAAAAACGCCGCTACGATCGTGCGGCCAAGCGCCGCGCGAACAGGGTGATGGAACGCCGCTACGACCAGGGTCGGGGTGAGTAGAGTCGTACTGGTCCTGTCGGGTGGCGGAGCAAAGGCCCTTGCTCACGCGGGCGCCTTCCGCGCGCTAGAGCAGGCAGACCTCCTTCCCAGTCATATCGTCGCGACGTCCATGGGAGCGGTCGTCGGCGCGGCGCTGTGCGCGGGAATGCCGTTCGATCAGGTGCGCCGGCGGGCGATGGGAATCCGCCGCAAAGACGTTGCTCCGTTCGATCCGTTGGTGCTCGTGACGGGCCTGTTCGCCCGCAGTCTCTTTCCGGCGTCCGCACTCCGCCGCGCCATCGCCAGCATCGTTCCCAGGACGCGCTTCGAGTACCTGAAGACTCCGCTCACGGTCACGGCCACCGATCTCGACAGCGGCGAGCTGTTACTCCTGGGCGGACCGGAGCGCCGGGACATCGAGCTCGCGGATGCGCTGTACGCGTCGTGCGCCCTGCCGCTCTACTTTCCGCCGCTGGAATCGGGCGGCCGACGCCTCGGGGACGGCGGGCTCAGAGCGGTGCTGCCGCTCGAACCCGCGCGCCAGATCGTGAAGGACGCGGACCTGTTCGTCGCCGTCGATGTCGGTCCGGGCTTCGACGAGCGCCCAGGGCCGTCGACAAACGGCGATCAGCCGCAGCCGCCCGACGCCCCCGTTCCGGCGCGCCTCCCGCGGGTCGTCCGGACGCACGGCGAGGCGATGCGGATCATGATGGCGGAGCAGACGGAGCGGACGCTGGCGGATTGGCCCAAGGATGCGCCGCGGCTGGTGTATGTCCGCGCCGTAGCGGAGCGTGAAGCGACGTTCGCGGTCGACAGAATTCAGGAGTATGTCGAGATGGGTTACCAAGCCACGAAGAAGGCCTTAGGATAGCCACATGCGAGCATCGGAAGTCATGATTGCGGATCCGGTCGTTGCTGCGGCTGGTGCGACATCGTCGGAGGTCGCCGCGCTCATGCGGGTCAAGAACATCTCGGTTGTTCCCGTCGTCGATAATCCTAAAGACCGCCACTATCTGGGAACGATCTCGGATCGTGACATCGTCGCTCGGTGCGTCGGTGCAGGGCACGATCCAACCGATTGCTCAGCGGCCGACCACGCGCGCACCGACACGCCGGTCGTGAAACCCGATACCGAGCTCAAAGGCTTCAAAGTCGCAAAGCAGATCGATCCGAATGATCACCATGTGCGCTCGACGATTGTGGTATTGAACGGCGATAAGAAAGTGGTTGGATTCATCCCGCACCCCGAAGAGATCCAGGGAATCGTGGTGGGTTAGGTGACGCACAAATTCTTCACCCTCGCCGAAGCCAACCGCACGCTCCCCTTGGTGAAGCGCGTCGTGTCCGATATCATGAGCGTCTATCCGCAGTGGAAGGATCTTGTGGCGCAGTATGAGCTGATCGCCGCAAAGGCGCGCCCGGAATGGGGCGAATCGCAGGAGCAGGTTGCGCTCAAGGCGCGCATCGATGCCGCCGCGGGGAAGATCAACGAATTCCTCGGCGAGATCGAGCAGATCGGTTGCGAGTTCAAGGGTTTCGACCAGGGGCTCATCGATTTCCACGGCCGGCTGGATGAGCGCGAGATCCTGTGGTGCTGGAAGCTCGGCGAGGATCGCATCACCCACTGGCACGAGCTGGAAGCGGGATTCGCGGGGCGCCAACCCCTTCCCGAAGTCCTGAGCCGCACGTGAAGGGTCTGTGGCTGTTCCTCCACGTCATCGGATTCACCGCCTGGCTCGGCGGCGGGCTCGCCGTCATGCTCAGCGGCATTACGGCCAAGTATTTCCCCGCCGAGCAGCGGCTGGCGGTGTACCGCGTCATGAGCGTCGTGACCCGGAATCTGATCGGTACCGGCGCGGTCCTCGTGGTGGTGAGCGGCTTCGTGCTGTCGGTCCCCTACTTCAAGAGCGCGACAGCGCCATCCTGGCTCATGGCCATGCAGGGACTGGGCCTGCTGGGCGCCATCGTGGCCATCGGGATCGTGACGCCCACCGCGGCCCGGCTCGGCAGGCTGGAGCTCGACCCAAGAGGAGAACTGCCTGAAGGCTTCGGTGGTCTGCGGAAACGACAGGCCATTTTTGCGACAGTTGCAGGCGTTTTTGCCCTGCTTGCCCTGCTCTCAGGGACCGTTTTTAGGTAGGCTTGCATCTCGTGTTAACTGGCCCCGCCGTTTCGAGCTGTGACCATGACCCCGATTTGCGGGTCGTTGTCGGAGTGCGAGGATTGGTTCTCTTCGACTTCGGCGGGACGCTGGACGCGGACGGCTCCCGGTGGAGCGTTCGCTTTCACGCCGCGTACCGCGCGGTTGGTGGCAAACAGTCGTTCGCCGCTTTCGACCGGGCGTTTCGTGAGTCGGACCGAGCGCTCGAGCGGCTCGCCGGCATAGAGAGGCTGGGATTCCGCGCGATGGTTGACGCTCAAACCGCGTTGCTGTTACCCCGTCTCTCGGACGGCGCTGCGCTCCCGGCGCGAGCCATTGCCGATCAGTTCCACTCCGCGACCTGCGTGGTCGTGCGTCGCAACGAAGAGCTGCTGGCGCGCCTGCACCAGTCCTATCACCTCGGCGTCGTTTCGAATTTCACCGGCAATCTCGAGCTGTGTCTCGAGGAGCTAGGCGTCATGCGGTATTTCTCCGTGGTTGCGGATTCGGGGCGGGTGGGGATCACCAAGCCGGACCTGCGGCTGTTCCAGCACGCACTGAGCCACCCCGGTTTGACCTCGACGCCCGGCTGGATGGTGGGCGACAACTTCGAATCGGATATCCGGCCCGCTGCCGCGCTGGGCCTGTCTACCGCCTGGCTTGCGCCGGCGGGCGAGAAATCGCGCGAGTCGGCAGGAATCCCGACGGTGCGCCTCTCCACGCTCTCCGAGCTCGCGGGAGTGCTCGAGTCGTGATGCAGGGACTCATCCTCGCTGGCGGTCGCGGTTCCCGACTCGCCGCCGACGGCGTCGAGACGCCCAAGGCGCTGGTCGAGGTCGCAGGGCGTCCGCAGATCGTGAATCTGATCGACATGTTCGCGGAGCTCGGCTGCGCATCGATCACCTGCATGGTCCGCGATGGCATAGTCGCTGACCTGCCGGGGCCGGCGGTCGTGCGCACGTGCCGGACACCCTCGTCGCTCCACACACTCGTCGCCGGCCTGGCGGTCGTGCCGCCCGGTCCGGTCTTCTGCGCGATGGTCGATACCGTCATGCCGGCGGCCGACTGGCGCCGGCTGTTCCGCGGCGTGACCGAGCGTCTCGACGAGGGAGCCGCCGCCGCGCTCGCGGTGACGCCATTTGTGGATGACGAGCTGCCCCTGTACGTCACACGCGACACCGCGGGTTTTGCAACGGCAATTCTCGACACGCCTCCCTCACCCAGGTCCGGCGTGTCGCTGCTCGTGACGGGCGGCGTGTACGGCTTGAGTCCCGTCGCGCGGCGACTGGCTTCCGTTGCGGTCGCATCGTTGCATCGGATGCGCGCGTTCCTGCGGCTGCTCGTCGAGTTGAAGGTTCCCGTCGCTACCGTCGAGGTGCCGCGCATCATCGATCTCGACCACAAGAGCGACCTCGAAGCGGCGGAGCGTTGGCTCGCCGCGAGCGCCGAGTCATGAAGCGTCTCGTCGCGCTGTATCGGAGCCCCACGTACTCGCCGGCGCAGCATCGCAGCAATGACACGGCGATTCTCGACGATACGATCGCCGGGCTGGAGCAACGTGGTTGGCACGTCACCCGGACGGGGGAAGGCGATGTGGTCGGGCTGCTGAATCTCGTGCCGCGCGAGGCACTGGCCGTCAATCCGCCCGAGAGCGTTCTCAACTGCCACCGCCATCGCCTCGTCGCCCGGATGGAAGCGGCGGGCCTGCCGTTCCCGCGTACGCTGATTGTGCCGACCGCCGACCCGCAGGCGCTGCTTCCGCTTGTGCATCAGTTGAACGGCGACGGCCGGCCGGTGTGGGTCAAGCGTGGCGACGTCCACGCCCAGACGAGCGCCGACGTCGTGGCGACGAAAGAGGCAGGCGTGACGGACGCGATCGCCGAGTTCGCCCGGCGGGGCGTGTCGCGTGTGGCGCTGCAGGCACACATCGCTGGTCCGATCTTGAAGTTCTACGCGGTCGCCGACGGCCGTTTCTTCTCCTGGTATCCGGCCGACGGGCCGCGCGACCGGCACGTGGAGATCGACGAGGACCGCCTGCGGGAACTGGTCTTTGCCGCCGCGCGCGCGGTTGGCCTCGAGGTATTCGGCGGCGACGTCGCATTTCCCAAGCCCGACGCTCCCGTGCTGATCGATCTCAACGATTGGCCCTCCTTTGCTCCCGTGCGCGTCGCCGCGGCCGCGGCGATCGCCGCCTACATCGACGAGAAAGCGACGAACGGTAAACAGGCATGACCGATCTCGATCTACAACTGCAGTCGCAACGCATCTTCGACCTCGAGGCGCAGTACCTCGCGCCCGGAACGCAGAGCGTCGCGCTCTTCAGCAAGCTGTGCATGGATCGCGGCGAGGGAGCTGTCCTGTGGGACGTGGACGGCAATCGCTACGTCGATCTGCTCGCCGGTGTCGGTGTCGCGAGCCTCGGCTACGCGCATCCGCGCTATGTCGCCGAGATGTCGCGACAGCTGGAGCGCGTGCACGTGGGGAGCTTCACGTCCGAGCATCGCGCCGCGCTGGTCAAGCTGATCGCGGAGCTCGCCCCCGGTGATTTGAATCGCACGCAGCTCTACTCGAGCGGGGCGGAAGCGGTGGAAGCCGCGTTGCGCCTGGCCCGGGCGGCGACGGGGCGTCACGAGGTCATGGGATTCTGGGGCGGGTTCCACGGAAAGACGGGCGGCGTGTTGCCGCTCCTGTCGGGGAGCTTCAAGCACGGCCTGGGGCCGCTCGCTCCCGGCATGTACTCCAGCCCGTACGCCTCGTGCGCGCGCTGCGCCTTCGGGAAGTCGTTCCCCTCCTGCCACTGGCACTGCGTCGACTTTCTGCGCTCCAAGATCGTGCTCGAGACGACGAACGACATCGCGGCGATCATCGTCGAACCGGTGCAGGGCACCGCCGGCAACGTCGTGCCGCCACCCGGCTATTTGCGCGAGCTGCGCGCGCTGGCCACTGAAATCGGGGCGCTGCTGATCTGCGACGAGATGATCACGGGCTTCGGACGGACCGGGAAGATGTTCGCGGTCGAGCACGACAACGTCGTGCCCGATGTCCTGCTCGTAGGGAAAGGGTTCGGCGGCGGCTTCCCGGTCAGCGGCATCGTGATCCGCGAGCCGATCGCCTTCTCGAAGCCGTGGGCCAATCCGAGCGGCAGTTCGTCGAGCTACGGCGGCAACCCGCTCGCCGCGGCCGCCGCCCACATCACGATCCAGACGATCGTCGACGAAGAGCTGGTCGAGCACAGCCGCCGCCTCGGCGCCCTGATGCTGGCCGAAATGCAGCGCTGGGAGGACGAGATTCCAATCGTCAGCGACGTGCGCGGCCGCGGCTTGATGCTCGGCATGGACCTCGTGGTACCGGGGACGCGCACGCTCCTCGACAAAAAGATCACGCGCTGGATTTTCGACACGCTGCTCGCGCGCGGCGTGATCGCGATGATCTACAACCCCGAGGTGCGCATCAACCCACCGCTCGTCATCACGGACGAGCAGGCGATGGAAGCCCTCGCCGCGGTGAAGGCGGTGCTCGAAGAGGCCAGCGCGCGTGTACGCCAGTAAGGGACCCGTCGTCGAAGAGTGGGCCGACCGGCGTTTCTTCCGGCCGGCGGGCTGGCGCATCGCCACCGCGCTCGCGCCAACGCGCATATCACCGGATGAGGTGACGCTCGCGAGCCTCGTGCTTGGCGTCGTCGCGGGGCACCTCTTCTGGTACGCGAACGCCTGGATCAACGCCGCCGGCGTCGCGCTGTTCATCTGGTCGGATGTGCTGGACAGCGCCGATGGCCAGCTCGCGCGCCTGCGGGGGACATCGACGCGCCTCGGCCGCGTCCTGGACGGTTTGGCCGACGGCGCGCGCTTTTTCAGTCTGTACGCGCACCTGGGCGCGCGGCTGTTCGTGTCGGGCTGGGGTTGGGGCGGCGTTGCACTCGCTGCAGCCGCGTTGTTCTCGCATTCCTACCAGGCCGCTGCCGCCGACTTCATTCGTCAGGCCTATCTGTACTTCGCAGTGGGGAAGGGGAGCGAGCTCGATGTGGGCAGCGAGCCGGCAGGGGGCGGGGGCGGGGGCGGGGGCGGGGGCGGCTCGTTCTGGGGGGGGGGGGGGGGGGGGGGGGGGGGGGGGGGGGGGGGCGGCTCGTTCTGGGGACGCGTCGCGGGGTGGCTGTACGGTGACTACGTCCGCCGCCAGACGTGGCTGTTCCCGAACACGACGGCGCTCGCGCGCTCCCTTGCCGGACGCAGCGTGCCTCCGTCGATCGCGCGCACGTGGGCGAATCGCCAGCGCTGGGTCGTCGCCGGGTGTGCCTGGATCGCGCAAAACATCCGCTTCCTGCTGCTCGCGCTGACCGCCGTTCCCGGTCACCCTGCGGCGTACTGCTGGATCGTGGTCGGGCCTCTGAACGTCGTGCTCGTCTTCCTCGTCCTCGCGCACGAGCGCGAACCGAAGCTATGTACCGCGGCGTACTGATGGGGCTTGGCGGGATCGCGAGATCCGGCCATCTGCCCGCGTTTCTCGACGACCCCGACGTGTCGCGGCGCTTGCGCATCGTGGGTATCGTGGATGATGCACCGTCGGCCCCGTCGTCGTTTCAGGGGATTCCCCTCTTCTCTAGTCCGGCGCAGCTCGCCGATCTGGGACCGCTCGACTTCGTCGACATCTGCACGCCGACCTCGTCGCATCTGGGTCTGTCGCTCTGGGCGCTGGCGCAGGGCTATCACGTCCTGTGCGAGAAGCCGGTGGCGGTGAACCGCGCCGAGGCAGCGACCCTCGCGGCCGCGGCGCTCGATGCGGGACGGGTGGTGATGCCCTGCCATCAGTACCGATTCAATCCCGTGTGGCGCCGCGTGAGGCAGTGGCTCGACGACGGCGTGATCGGCCGCTGGTATCTCGCGGAGTTCCGGGTGTATCGTCTGGCCGCAGATCCGGGCGCTGGAAACACCACCGTCCCGTGGCGGGGCCGGCAGTCTGATGGAAGGGGCGGCGTGCTGCTCGATCACGGCACGCACTTGGTCTACGAGCTGCTGGACGTCGGCGGGCTGCCGCAGTCTGTCCGCGCCTGGACCGGACGGCTGCGCCACAACGCCTACGACGTCGAAGACACCGCGCAGCTCCTGTTCTCCTATCCGGATCGTATGGCGACGATGTTTCTCACGTGGGCGGCGCGGCGCCGGGAAACGGAAATCCGCTTCATCGGTGAGCGCGGCAGCATAACCTGGAGCGGCGGCATGCTGACGCTCGAGCGCGACGGCCATATCGAGTCGTTCGATCACACGGTGGATCTCGACAAGGCGTCGTACTCCAAGTGGTTCGCGGGACTGTTTCATGATTTCGCCGCCGCCCTCGATGCCGGCGACAGCGCGCGGCCCATGGCCGATATCACGCAAGTCGCGGCGGTGCTCGAGGCTTCGTACGCCGCGGTCGCATGAGCCGGACGCTGCGACTCGCGCTGTTCCTGCTGGGCGCGGCGGTATTCGGCTACCTCGTTGCGCAAATCGGTATCGGCCAGCTCGCGTCGGACGCTGGACGCACGGGATTCATGTTCGTGCCGATCGTACTGTTGTACGCGCTGGTGTACGCGTGCAGCGCGCTCGCCTGGCAGCTGACGATGGGAGACTCCTCCCGGCCGTCGTTCTGGCGCACCTACGCGGTGACGATCTCCGCGGGCGCGCTGAACTTTCTCACCCCAGTCGTTAACGCGGGCGGTGAGCCGTTCCGCGTCGCCGCCCTGGCCCCGTGGCTCGGAACGCGGCCCGCCGCGGGCTCCGTCATCCTGCATCGGATGCTGCATTCGTTCGCCTACGTGCTGGTCTGGTTCACGGCGATCGTGCTCGCGTTTGCGTTGCTGCCGCCTGAGACGCCGAACGTCGTGCTGATCATCCTCGGGGTCGCGGGGCTCGTGCTCCTCTGCATCCTCGCGCTGATCATGTCGGCGCACAGAAGCGGGATGCTCGAGCGCCTCTTGAACTGGATGGGTCGCGTCCCGTTGCTGCGCCGTCTGGCCGCGCTGCTCGAGCCGAAACGCGCGATGCTGATGGAGCTGGACCAGCAGATTACCGAGTTCTATCACCGCCAGCCGGGCCGGTTCATGCAGGCGCTCCTGCTCGAGTATCTGAGCCGCTGCATCTTCATGGTCGAGATCGTACTCATCGTCGCCAGTCTGGGATACCGGCTCAGCTACCTCCGCGCATTTACAATCGGCGGGCTCGAAGCCCTCGTGGGCAACCTCCTGTTCCTGGTACCGTTCGAGCTGGGAGCGCGTGAGGGCTCCTATTTTGCTCTCTTCGCCCTCTTTGGGATGGATCCGCAACTGGGTTTGTACACCTCGATCGTCAGTCGCGTCCGGGACTTGGTGTGGATCGGTCTCGGTCTCCTGCTGATGCTGCCCGCCGCCGAAAGGCAGCCCGCAGTATGACAATCGTCACGCACGTGCTTGCGACCACGCTCGGCGTGAGAGTGCTGAAGCTCACGGGCAGCGACGCCGTGCTCGCCTACCTCTTCGGCGTGGGCGTGGACATCGATCACGCCATCAAGGCTCCGTTTTATCTACGAACGATCGGCCGTAAGAGGCAGCTGGGTTACTACTGGCGAACGTCGCTCCAGGAGCCCGTCGCGCTGCTGTGGATCGTGCCGCTGTGTTTCTTCCTGGGGACGTGGGTGCCGGCGTTGTTCTTTCTCATTCACCTCGCGATGGACTACAGCGTCGGCTACGAGAAGATGCCGTGGTATCCATACTCGCCGCTCGTGACGCAGGGGTTCCTGGTGGGTGTTTCGGACAAAGCGAAGGAAGCCATCCTCATCGTGATTCTGGTATGTACGAATTTGCTCCTGTTCTTGGCACCGCTGTAGACCGCGGCATTCGCCCGGTGCTGCGCTTCGCGCACGTCACCCTCGGGCTTTCGCCCGATCAGGTGACGTGGGCGGCGTTTTGGGTGAGCGCGGCCGCGGCCGCCGTGTTCGCCACCGGTCGCGTCGTCCCGGCGCTGGTGCTCATGGCGATCGGACAGATTCTCGATGCACTCGACGGCGGGATCGCGCGCCAGTTCGGCCTCGTATCCGAGGCGGGCCACCGGCTCGACACCCGGCTCGATCGTGCCTCCGAGATCGCGATTTTTCTGGGCTGCGCGGTGGGCGGGCTCGTATCATTTCGACTGGCGGCGCTCGCGTCGGTCGCGGTGTTGCTGCTCACGACGATCGTGGACCGCTCCAGGCTCGATCCCGGCCTGAAACGCTTCGCGTTGTACTTCGGGATCTGGGTGCCGTATCCGATCATCTTCTCGATCGTCTTCGTCGTGAATCTGGCGGCCTACGTCGTCGGCCTGCTCGTCATCGATTGTCGCTTTCAACGCGACATGGATGCGCTCGGCGGCGACCTGAACACCGTCGCCTCGCGCGCGGCCCGCCTCGGGACGCCGTAATGGTGGCGCTGCAGCATCCGTACGTCGTCGTCGCGCCGGCGGAAACGGTACACGTCGAGGTCTGGCCCGGCACGGGCAAGACTATCGCGGTGATTCCGGGATTATTCGGCGCATCGTTCACGTTTCGCAAGGTGGTGCCGCTGCTGGCCGCTCAGGGGTTTCGCCCCATCGTCATCGAGCCGCTCGGCACCGGCTTCTCGAGCCGCCCGCTCAAGGCCGACTACTCCCTCAGCGCGCAGTCGCACCGCATGGCCGCCGTGCTGGATTCGCTGAGCTCGGGACCGGTACTGGTGCTGGCGCACTCGCTCGGCGCGGCGATCGCGTTTCGGCTGGCGATCGAAAGACCCGACCTTGTGCGCGGCATCGTCTCGCTCGAGGGCGGGCCGACCGAAGAAGCGACGACGCCGACCTTCCGCAGCGCGATGCGCTTCGTACCGTGGATAAAGCTGCTCGGCGGGATCAGGCTCGTGCGGCGCAAGATCCGCGGCATGCTGCTCGACTCATCGGGCGACCAGTCGTGGGTCACGGACGGCATCGTCCTGGGCTACACGCTCGGTGAAGCGCGCGATCTCAATGCGACACTCAGGACCTTCCTGGCCATGTCGCGCGCACGCGAGCCGGCGAAACTCGCTCCGCGCCTCGGCGACATCGCGTGTCCGGTGACGCTGGTCGTTGGGACCGCCCACCATGACGGCGACGTGCCGCCAGAGGAAGTCGCGCTCATGAGTCATTCCATCCAAGCGTTCGAGGTGGACAGTCAGCGGGGCGCCGGGCACTACCTGCAGGAAGAGCGCCCCGCGGCGGTCGTGTCCGCGGTGGAACGGTTGGCCCACCGGGCGCGATGAGTCCACTGCGTATCGCCCTCGTCGCGGAGGACTACTACCCGCAGCTGGGTGGCGTGCCCGAGCACGTGCACCATCTGGCGCGAGAGCTCGACAGCCTCGGGCATCACACGACGATCGTCACGTCCAACATGCGCCGGCAGGGAGTCGGGGAACCAGTGGAGCATTCCGATGTGCGGCGCATCGGGACCAGCCTCGTGATTTACGCGAATGGCGGAGTGGCGCGGGTTACTGTCGGCTTGCGCCTGACCGCCAGGTTCGAGGCGCTGTTCCGCAAAGAGCGGTTCGACGTCGTCCATGTGCACGGCGGCCTGAATCCCACGCTGGGTCTCGTCGCGCCGCGCGCCGCCTGGCGGGCAGGTATTCCCGTCGTAGCCACGTTTCACACCTGGTTCGCGCGCTCGATCGGTCTGCGTCTCCTGCGCGGGCCGTTCCAGCGGATGCTGGATCGCCATGCGGCCACGATTGCGGTTAGCGCTGCCGCGCGCGACGCCATGGCGCGCTATTTCACGGCGCCATGGGAGATCATTCCGAACGGCGTGGACACGACGTTCTTCCGTCCCGGCCTGGGTCGAGGCTCCGACGGACCGAGGCTGCTGTGGCTCGGACGGATCGAGCCGCGCAATGATCTGGGGACGGTGCTCGCCGCGATGCCGCGCATCCTCGAGCGCCATCCGGCGGCGCATCTCACCGTAGTGGGGGACGGACCGTGGCGCTGGCGCATGGAGCGCGCGGCCCGCCGGCTCGGCCCCTGCGTCGAGTTCGCCGGCTACGTCAACGGCGGCCGGCCTGGTTGCTACCGCGACGCCGACGTCTACCTCTGTCCCACGACGCGCGCTTCCTTTGGCGTGACGCTGCTCGAGGCGATGGCGTGCGGTACGCCGCTCGTCGTCTCCGACATTCCGGCCTTCCGCGATCTCGCCGCCCAGGCGCAGGCGGTATTCGCTCCGCTCGGCGATCCCGACGCGTGGGGAGAAGCGGTCAACGGCCTGATCGACGACACGGACCGGCGTGCGACGATGGCGCGGGAGGGACGACGCGTCGCCGAGCGGTATGCGTGGCCGCTCGTGGCGCAGCGGGTGCTCGCGGTGTACAGGCGGGTGACGGGGTGATGGGGTTCGACCTGATCTTCGGGCCTTCAGTCGAGCGGGGTCCCAGAGATCGAAAGATCTATCTCACATTCGACGACGGTCCGAACGAGCGAGCGACGCCGGCGATACTCGAGACCCTCGCCGCTGCGCGCGTACCGGCCGCGTTCTTCATGGTGGGTGATCACGTGCGGAGGTTTCCGAGCGCCGCAAGGGACGTGGCGGGTGCCGGGCACCTGGTTGGTAATCACACTTACAATCACGTCAAGCTGCACTTCGCCGGTCCCAAAAAGATTCGAACACAGCTCAGCAAAACGCACGATGCGATCGAATCGGTAATGGGTGTGTCTCCACGATCGTTCCGAGCGCCGCACGGATATCGGAGTCCATTTCTCATATCGATAATTGTGGATATGAGCTATACGGTGTTCGGCTGGACGTTTGGCGTGTTCGATACCGCCAAACCCGGCGTGGAGCAGATCCGGCGGCGCGTTCGCAAACGCCTGAGGCCCGGCGCGATTGTGCTATTGCATGATGGCGACGGCTACGATCCTGAAGGGGATAGGATGCAGACGGCCAGTGCGCTGCCGGGGATCATCGCAGACGCCCGGTCGGCTGGTTATGGATTTGGTGATCTCTCGGAGCTCCTAAACGGCGGGGGCATGCAAAGGCTAGGTGCACACACGCCCGCGGCGCGTCTGTGACCTAGTAGTGAATGTCCTGCAGTTGTCGTTGACCGGACACTCAGGGCAGAGCGGGGTTCTCGCTTTGCAAACGAGCGCGCCGAGCTCCATCAGCGCCTGATTGAATCTCCACGCGCGTTCTCCGTTTTTCGGCACGAGCTTCTCGGCTAGCTTCCAGACGTCCTTGGATGCGAATGCTCGCTCCAGCACTCTCCGCACGTTCGTGTCGACCGTCGCCACGGGCTTTTCATACGCGAAGCACGCCACCGCTCCTGCTGTGTACCGTCCCACACCGGGTAGTGTCCGTAATTCCGCGGGATCGTCCGGTATCGGGTATCCGCTTTTCGTTACTCGTTTCGCGAGCTTATGGAGATTCCGAGCGCGCGCGTAGTAACCCAGACCGTCCCACTCTTCCATGACGGCCTTGGGCCGAGCGCCGGCGAGTGAAGCCATGGTAGGAAAGCGGGCCATGAAGCGAGGGAAATACTCCAAAACCCGGCTGACCTGCGTCTGCTGCAGCATGAACTCCGAAACGAGGATGGCATAGGGATTGCGCGTCTCGCGCCACGGAAGGACGCGTGCGTTGCGCTTGTACCAGGCTAACAGCTTGCGCGTGAAGCTCATAGCCACACAAGATACAGGCCCATGAGCGCATTCACTGCCGCCCTCGACCTGCGGCGATATGTCGGGCGGTGGTCCTTACGGAGCGCCAGCCACGCCGGGCGCTTCTTTTTTATGCTCATGGACCTCGTGCGCGGCATCCTGGAATGGCGCATCTGGGTCCCTCGCACCTTCGAGCTGACGATCGGCGTCGGCTACGGCAGCCTCTTTATCGTCCTGCTGGTGGCGGGGTTCGCCGGTGCCGTGACCAGCCTGCAGGCCGGCTATCAATTCACCGGCCAGCTCCCCCTGTATGTCGCCGGGGGAATCATCTCGGAATCGATGATTCTCGAGCTGGGCCCCGTGCTGACGGGGTTGATCCTCGCTGGCCGGATCGGCGCCCGCTACGCCGCCGAGCTGGGGAGCATGCGGGTGACCGAGCAGATCGACGCGCTCGAAAGCCTCGGCCGCTCGCCGGTGACCCATCTGCTGCTGCCGCGGATCCTGGCGGGACTGATCGCGATCCCGGCGCTCGTGATGCTCGCCAACGCCTTCGGTATCGTGGTCGGGTATATCACGGCCCGGTCGTCGCTGGGCCTGACCTACGCCGACTTCGAATTCGGTTCCCGCTACTTCTTCAGACCGCTCGACTTGTGGTACTCGCTCATCAAGTCGTACGCGTTTGCCGGGGCCGTCACGATCATTCCGTGCTATATCGGCTTCAACACGCAGCAGGGCGCCGAGGGCGTCGGCCGTTCGACGACGCAGGCCGTGGTGGCGGCATCCGTCACCGTGCTGATGCTCGATACGATTCTCACGAAGATCATCCTGGGGACCGCGAAGTGAGCATCGAGCTGAAGAAGGTCTCCAAGCGGTTCGTCGACAACGTCGTGCTCGACGGCGTCGACTTCTTCGTCGCGGAGGGCGAAACGGTCGCCTTGCTCGGCCCATCGGGCGTCGGCAAGAGCGTCCTCCTCAAGCACATCATCGGCCTGATCAAGCCCGATTCGGGCGAGGTGTGGGTCGACGGGCAGCAGGTGCCGCTGCTGGGTCGCAAGGAGCTGGCGGCGTTGCGCAGCCGCATCGGCTACGTCTTTCAGAACGGCGCGCTGTTCGACTCGATGGACGTCTTCGAGAACATCCGCCTGGGCATCACGGACGAAAAGCTGTACGCCGATAAGGACTACTGCATCCAGCGGGTCAAAGAATGCTTACGCCTCGTGAATCTCAATGAGGACGTCGGCAACAAGTACCCATCGGAGCTCTCGGGCGGCATGCGCAAGCGGGTGGGCATCTCCCGTGCGATCGCCGGGAAACCGACATATTTGCTGTACGACGAGCCGACATCCGGCCTCGATCCCGTGAACGCCGATATCATCGATTCGCTCGTCGAGCGGCTGCAGCAGGAGATCGGGGTGACCAGCGTCGTTGTGACGCACGATGTGCGCGGCGCCTTCCGTGTCGCCGACCGGATCGCACTGTTATCAAAGGCGAAGATCCGGGCCGTGGGCACCGCTGAAGAGATCATCGCGTCCAAGGATCCCGTGGTGCAGCAGTTCCTGGAGCGCGATCTGGAGATGGCGGTCATCCAGGCGAATGAGGTTCCGACAGGGGAAAGGCGAATAGGCGGGCGCTAATGGACCTTACCTATAAGCAGGAAGTCGGCGTCGGGGCGTTCGTGCTGGTGGGCGTCGCCGTCTTCCTCGTCGGGATGCTTTATCTGACGGGGCAGTCGCTGCGCACCGGCGGCATCTCCGTGGATGTGATGTTCGAGAGCGTTGCCGGGCTGAAGCAGGGCGATCCCGTCCTCGTCTCCGGCGTGAAGAAGGGCAGGGTCGCGCGCGTGGCCCTCGAGCGGGTGAAGAGCGTGCGTGTCAGGCTCGAGCTGTCGAAGGACGTGGCGCCACACATCGACGCGAGCGCCGCCGTCGCCGCGATGGACCTGTTCGGCGCCAAATTCATCGACTACAACCCCGGCGCGCGCGAGGAGATGCTGGCGAGCGGGCGCAGCATCTCGGGGACGAGTACGCCCGACATCGCCGGTGTGGCGCAGGGCGTCGCCAACCGCGCCAACGAGCTGATGGAGAACGCGGCCAACATCGTGTCGGACCGGCTCGGCGAGGACATCCACAACACGCTCGTCGTGACGCAACGGGCGATGAACACGCTCGCCAACGCTCCCGAAGGCCCATTCATCAAGCAGACGACGCGGACGCTGCAGGCGACCGAGCGCGTCATGCAGCGCGTGGATTCGATGCTCGCATCGGGCACCGGCCGGAACATCGATTCGATCTCCACCAATCTGACCAAACTGACGAACAACCTGGCGCGTACCACGGCATCGATTGATACGCTGCTCGAGCGGATCAATCGGGGCCAAGGGACGTTGGGTCGCATGGCAGCGGATACGGCGATGTACGCAAACCTGCGCGATCTCTCCGTCGCTCTTACTGCGCTGCTGACGGATCTCAAAGAGCATCCGGACAAGTACATGAAACCCGGCTTGGTGAGGGTAAAGCTGTTCTAACCGTCACTTTCCTCGGTACGTCAGCCGCCCGGCCCACCGTAGAACGCAATGTTTCGGGGCTCGCCATCCATCGTGAAGGCGAAACGCTGCTATTCGAATGCGGTGAGGGGACCCAGCGCCAGATGATGCGGTACGGCGTGAGCTTCGCCCTCACCGAGATCTTCTTCACGCACTTTCACGCCGATCACTTCCTCGGAGTGATCGGGTTGATCCGCACGCTCGGCCTGCAGGGCCGTCCCGAGCCGTTGTTTCTTTACGGCCCCAAGGGCGCCAAGAAAGTTCTGACCACGGCGATGCAGCTCGGCGTCGAGCGCGTGCCGTTTCCCGTCGAGATCGTGGAAGTAAAGGCCGGAGACATCGTGGCTGGTCCGGCGAAACGGGACGGATACGACATCTGCACGTTTCCGACTGAACACGGCGGCGGTCCCTCGCTCGGCTACCTCGTGAAGGAGCACGTGCGACGCGGACGCTTTGACGTCGAGAAAGCGCGTACACTCGGCATTCCCGAAGGACCACTCTGGGGCAAACTCACGAAAGGTGAGGACGTTCAGCTCTCCGACGGTCAGACCGTCCGACCGTCCGACGTCGTAGGCGCTGCCCGGCCCGGCCGGCTCGTCGCGTTCACCGGTGACACGCGGCCCAGCGCCGCCACGGTGGATGCCGCACAGGAGGCGGACCTGCTGATACACGAAGCAACGTTCGGCGAGGAAGAGCGCGAGCGCGCCCGCGACACCGGGCATTCCACCGCCAAAGAGGCTGCCCAGGTCGCGCTCGCGGCGAAGGCGAAGCGACTCGTGCTGTCGCATGTTTCAGCGCGTTACTCGATCAGCGCCGACGAGCTGGTGCGGGAAGCCCGCGAAGTGTTTCCCAATGCGAGCGTGGCGAAAGACGGATTGGAAGTAGACGTGCCGTTTGCCGAGTAAAACAATGGCGGTGACTGGTTTGTCGCGCGTCACCGCCGACCGTGGGGCGGGCGATTATATTCCCCGCCCCATGGGACCGGTCTCATTCACCTATTCGGCCAATGTACCGGCACCGATCGACAAGGTCTTCGCGCTCATCTCGGACCCCCTGCGAATGTCCGAGTGGCTGCCCAACTGTGTCGGCGTGAAGGCCACGACGAGCGAGAAGAAGGCCGGAAAAGGTGCGCGCTACAAGCTGACCTTCCAGCGCGACACGCATCAGCACGAATCGGTCATCGAAATCATCGACTTCTCGGCGCCGCACACGTTCGGCTGGGTGGAGATCTACCATCGGGCCGGCTCGAAGACGTTTTTTGCGCTGGGCTTCGCGGGCGGGTCGACGAAGGTCTCGCTCAAGCACATCTGGCACCCGTCGGGGTTCCGGTCGTGGCTGAACGGCCAGTTCTACCGCCGACGCAATGCCCACAGGATGTTTTCGGGGCTGATCAATAATCTTCGAAAAGCCCTGACCCGCTGATGCTAAACGGTCGAGACGCCCCCTTCACCACGAAGCTCATCGCCGTGGGTCTCTCGGTCGCCGGACTCGCATTGGGCCGGGAGTTCTTCATCCCAATCGCGTTGGCACTGTGCTTTCAGGCGCTGCTGACCCCCCTCGTGCGTGGGCTGGGACGGCTGCGAATCCCCGCGCCGGCGGGCGCCGCGATCGTGGTTCTGGGCGCGCTCGCCGTGCTCGTCGTCGGTGCTTGGGCGTTGTCGGGACCGGCCAGCGAGTGGGTGGACCAGGCGCCGTCGAACATCGCGATCGCGCGGAGGAAGCTGCGCGAGATCGGCCGTCCCCTCGACAGGTTGACCGCGGCGGCATCGGGGACGCCCGCGGATAGTTCACCGGCCGCGCCGGCGCCCGCAGCGCGCAACGCCCCGCGACCGCGACCAGCGCCCCCGCCGGTGCAGACGGCGCCCGGCCCCGCCGTGCCGTCATTATTCGCCCAGTTGCTGGGACGCGCGACCACGGTTGTCGCGGGACTGCTCGAGGTCATCGTCTTGGTCTACCTGATGCTCGCGGCGGGGAACATGCTGTTTCGCAAGTTGGTGAAGCTGTTGCCCGCGCCCGATGATTTGCGCACGGCGACCGACATCTTGAACAGAACCGAGTCGATTGTGGCGAATTATCTCACCGTCACGGCGCTCATCAACGTGGGGCAGGGCATCGCCGTCGGTCTCGCCATGTGGGCGATCGGCATGCCCGATCCATTCATCTGGGGCGTCGTGACGTTCGTGCTCGAGTTCATTCCGTATCTGGGGGGCGTGATCATTGTCGGGCTACTCCTGATCGACGGCTTTTCGGTTTTCTCAGGGCTGGGGCAGGTGCTTCTCGCGCCGGCCATCTATCTCGTCATCAGCACGCTCCAAAACAACGTCGTCTCGCCCTATGCCTACGGCAATCGCCTCAAGCTGAACCCGCTCGCGGTAATGATCTTCGTGCTGTTCTGGTGGTTCATCTGGGGGATCCCGGGCGTGTTCCTCGCGATCCCGATCGCGGCCACGCTGAAGGTGCTGGGCGATCAGCTGCCGAACCTTAAGCTGCTCGGGGAGTTGTTAGGCGAGTAGGCCGTCCACCTCCCGCCCCAGGTCCAGAATCTGCCGGCGGATGTCGTGACGCTCCGCGGTTAAGCGCAGGAAGGCCCGTCGTCGAAAGAGCAGGATGGCGAGCGCCCGTGTCGCTCCCACCACGCGGTCAAAGCGCTCGGCGAAATGCAGCGCCACGTAACCTGTGAGCGGCAGAATCGGGGCAACGAGCGCCGCAGCCCACGCGCCCCGCCACAACCAGACGGCTACGACGACCGCTGTCCAAGTCAGCGGGAACAGGAGCATGGCGCTGAGCAGTTTGACCGTCGCGAGCGTATCCGCTGCGTCCTTCGTCATTCCTGTCGCGACCCAGCCCACGACACGGTAGGCTGGGTAGTGAACCAACCCGCCGATCAACGCGGCGGGCAACCCCAGCGTCAAAAACAACACGCTCTTGAGAGCGTACGTCGCCGCCCGCCGCCATGCGTAGCTGCGCGGGGCGAGGTGCCGTACGTCCAGGCCCGCGGCATCGAGCGCCGCCTCGTAGCGCTCCAGTCGCGCCTGTAGTCGGGCGGCGCGTTCCGGCCAGTGCCGACGCGCCACGTCGTATCCGGCCAGAAGCCGGCGACGGACCTCGAACTCCTCGGCCAGCGATGGGGGCCGCTCCGGTGCATCATCGGCGGCACTGAAGATGTGTTGGGCGCGCGCGATCAGCGCGTGGGCATCTACTTCTTCTGCCTCGAGAGTCACCGTGCGCAGCGCTGCCTCGAGGCGCGCCGTGAGTGCACGGACGGGCTCGCCTGGAGGCTCTGCCCCTGGGGCGAGGGCGATGCGCTCGACGGAGAATGGCGTCCCGAAGTGCAATAACGCGACGCTGCGGAATGTCTGTTTGGCTCGGTAATACAACCCGACCGGCACGATCTGGAGGATCAGGTTGGGAGGCAACGCCGCAGCGGCGCCGAGCGCGATGCGCGCGGTACCGGTCTTGAGCGGTCGCAACTTGGGGTCGCTGTGCGACGCCCCCTCCGGAAAAACGGCAATGGTACCGCCGCGGACCAACACGGCTCGTGCCGTCTCGAACGTTTCCGCGTTCTTTTGCAGATCGGCACCTGTGTCCTGGCGGCGGTGCACGGGGATCGCCTCGAAGGCTCGCGCGATCGCGCCAATGATCGGCATGTGGAACAGCGGGGCCTTGGCGAGAAACGAGACGCGCCGGGGCGCGAGACATAGGAGAAATGTGGGGTCAATGAGCCCGTTCGGATGGTTGAGCACAAAGATCACGGGACCCGCCTGCGGCACGCGCTCCGCTCCGCTGACCTCGGTCCGCCGGAAAAAGATCCGGAGCACGCCGCGCAGTAACAGACGGAGCAGCGTTCTCACGTCGTCAGCGGAGTTGTCGCTCGCGACATGCGCCACGCCGCGTACGTCCAAATCACCCCGCCCAGCAGCACCGCGACGGGGATGATCAAGACGGCGTCGGCCAACGAGCGCGCGTCCGATATCATCCCCACGATAGACGGTGAGGGAACGTCGCCGAGGATGTGAATTGTGAAAATGCTCAGCGCGACGGCGGTGGCGCGGATGTGTGGAGAGACCTCGTTGACGATCGCGGAGTTGACCGGTCCCGTGGATGCGAACAGACAGAGCTCTGCGGCGACGATCGCCGGCCAATACACGTAGGGTTGCGGCGCCGCGAGAGCCAGGAGTGTGAGCGGCGCCGCGAGGAGCGTGACCGTTCCGGAGAGCCACAGGTATGCCTGCCGTGAAGCCCTCAACAGGCGGTCGCCGAGCCAGCCGCCCAGATATGTGCCTACGAATCCAGTGACGACCACGATCGCCCCGAACTGGACCGTCGCGTGCGCTTTGGGGATGCCGCGCACGCGCTCCAAAAAGGTCGGCGTCCAAAACGCCAGCGCGCCGATTGCGAACGTGTACGCCGCGTAGCCCAGGATTGTGAGCACGTATGGCCGGTTGCGAATCAATGTGTGGTAGGCGCCGCGAGTGCTGCGCGGCACTTCCTCGGCCGAGTCCTGGCTGCCTCGCGGCGGGTCGTAGAGCCGCCACGCGAAGGCTGCCAGCACCAGCCCGGGCACGCCCGCCACGAAGAACGCCTGACGCCAGCCGAAATAGCGGTCGACCAGCCCGCCCACGATGTAACCGAGGGCGGAGCCGATGGGGATTGCGGCAAAGAACACCGCGAACACTCGCCCACGCTTTTGGCGGGGAAAGTAGTCCGCAAGGAGCGCCGGCGAGATGGTTCCATACGCCGCCTCCCCGATCCCGACCGCCGCGCGGGCGGCGAACAAACCGGCGTAGTTCCTTGCCAGTCCCGCGAGCCCGGTCGCGACGCTCCAAATGGCGACGCCGACCGCGAGCAAACGGTTGCGTGACCGCGTGTCGCCGAGCCGGCCGAACAGCGGCGCCGCGAGCATGTACACCATCAGAAATCCGGTCATCAACGAGCCGAGCTGCGTATCGGAGAGGTGGAGCTCGGAGTGCTTCATGCTTTCGGCGAGGGCAGCGACGATCCATCGGTCCAGGTAGTTGAATAGATTGATGAACGTGAGGACGATGAGTCCGACACGCGCCTGCTTGGAGAATAAAGGGAGTGAGGTTATGTTCCGGGCCCTCGCGGGGCTGTAGCTCAGCTGGGAGAGCGCCTGGATCGCACCCAGGAGGTCAGGGGTTCGAGCCCCCTCAGCTCCATAATCGCTGCCCCTTGGTGTAACTGGCAACACGCCTGACTCTGGATCAGGAGAGTCCTGGTTCGATCCCAGGAGGGGCAACTCGAAGCGCGATGCGGTGTTTCTCCGTTTCGCGCTTCGTCGTTTTTCTGCGACTGTCATCGTTTCTGCATGCGTTGCGAAAGAGCGATATCCACACGTTTGTAGAGGCGATGCGGCTTTTTCACAGCTCCTCCCGAACAGTGGTCAGGAGAGTCTTGCCCCTTTTGCTAGCATGTTACGAGGTACGGGCCGCGCTTTCTCCGAAAAGCCGTACAGAACGCCGTGCAGAAGGCCGTACAGAAAGCCGTACTGAGCGCCGTACTGAACGCCGTAATGAACGCCAGTCTGAAGGTGGAGCCAGCTAGCGTGCAACTCGGAAAATCGCGAATCGCTCACCGGCCGAGCTAAAGGTCTTCAGCAGCGCTGCCTTCAGCACGCGCTTTCCACCGGGCCTAACGAGCCTCCAACCCTTACCGGTCGGCAACTGAGAGCCGCGCTTAACACTGTACCGAAGTTTGATTCTTCCTCTCGCCACGTGAGGCCTCCTTTCGAGATTACGGCTGTGGGCCCAGCCAAGTGTGACCGCTATCAAACGTGCTCGGTGGACGTTCCGGTAGACATCCCGATGGACGCCCGGTTGAGGCCCGGTGAACGTCCCGGTGAACAAGCCGTTCGGGGCGTCGTTCTGGTGCAAACCCGGTAGAGGTGTCGGTAGAGGACCGGTAGAAGTCCGGTAGAGGTGCCGGTAGAGTACCGGCCCTCCGATAGCACCCAGGAAACCGCGTAGGAACTACCGGAGGAAACGGCGGAGGACATGCCTAGGAAGTGCCGTAGGAGTGTCTGAGGAACTACCCCCGCCCGGCGCCGGGCCGGCGCACCGGTTTGGGATTGTCCATCACCATCCGGATCGTCTCTTCGTCCGACAGCTGGTAGCACTTGAGCAGCGTGCCCACGTCCTTCCAGCCGCCGGCGTCGGCGACGTCCCGCAGCGGATAGGACTTCCGCTCCGTCGCGAACTTACGCCGGAACGGATGCCACAGCCCGCCTTTGGGCCGCTCGAGCTTGGCGTACCGATACGCCCGCTTGAGCCAATCCGCCGCGAGATGCCGGCTGACCGGCTTGTTCGGGTCGTTACGCATCGGAAACACGAGCGCACTCCCGATCACACGGTGCTTCGCGCGGAACTCGAGCAATGCCCGCTCCACTTCCTTCGGCATCGGCACCACCCAAGTCTTGCGCTTCTTGTCGTGTTCGGCCCGCCAGCGGATCGTCTTCTTATCGAAGTCGAAGTCATCCCACCGGAGGTTTCGCACGCTGCCGAGCCGCCTGCCCGTCCAATCCATCAACTTCATGAGCAGCGGCATCAGCGGACTGACGCGGTCGGCCACGGTTAGCAGCTTCTCTACCGTCTCGCCGTCCAGCACCGGCCGATTTGGGTTCGGCTCCTTCGGGACCACGTACCCGGCCAGCGCGTTGCGATCGAGCAGCGGCCGGCCGTTCTCGTAGACCATCGTTGCCCACGTCATCATCTGCTTGAGTAGCTTCAGGTCCGTATGCACGGCCGTTTGTCCAACAGGTGTACCGCTAACCTTTCCCGACCGACGGGCCGCCGCGTATTCGGGCATGCGATCCGGCGTCAGCTGCGACACCGGCGTCTCGGCGCCGAACCACTCGATCATGTACGCGCCAAACCGGGCGCATCCTTTCGTATAGTGAACGGTTTTCAAAGAGCCGTCGCGCGTGTGAGTGCTGCCCGCGAGAAAACGCGCGACGAGGGTCCCGAGCTGGAGAGGTCCCGACAGATCCTCGCCCGACTCCCGCAGTCTCACGAGCTCGCCTACATCGCGTAGGGCGCGCTCGCGGTCGCGGTGGCCGAGGCCGGTCTGGGTGTACTTGCTGCGCTCCGGGTCCCAGACGGCTGCGTGCAGCGTGCCGCCCGGCTCACGCTCGTAAACCCGGATGCGATTCCCCCGCTGGGTGCCCACGGTTCTCGACCAGCGTTTCGGGATGGCCATTTAGGCCTCCTTGCCTCTTTTGAAGAGGCGGCTGGCGAGATCGTGTACGTCCGCAGGGGGAGTATGCCGCTGGCCTGCCTTGGTGGGAAGATCGGCGACGCGGACCTTGATGCGGCCGCGGGAGCCAGTGGCCCGCATGTCGGGGATCTGGCCCTTCCTTACTAACCGCGCGAGGTGACCTTCGCAGTAACCCGAGATCCTGGCGGCCTCGGGGAGGTAGACGATCCGGTCCGCTTCGGAGATGAGGGCGGCTTCGAGCTTGGTCGCCGCCCACTCGAGCGCGCGGGCTGGGGCCTCGACGCCGAAGGCGTCTCGTAGCTCCTTGGCCTTGGCGCGTATGTCGGCGACGGCTTGGTGAATGACGCTGCGATTCGTATCCAGAAAGACACACCCCCCAAAGAGTCATGTGCTCTTCGGGGGGTGTTGCGCGTGGGGGATTATGCGCTGACCGGCACCAAGACGTCAAGCCCCCGGGGCGGGTCCCTTCGGCATGATGCCGTGCGCCAGGGCGCGCTGTTGCTCGAGCATAGACACGTATCTGGGCTTGCAGCACTCACCCCAGCGGCGGCGCGGCGGATGGAACGGGCAAACGTTTTCGTCTCGAACGTTGGCCAGCATCCAGTTCGGATCGTGGGGCACATCGGCGCCCGGCCACCAGGTGTTGAAGTTCCTCCAGCACTCGTAGCGCAGCAGCCAGACGATGGCGAAACGGAGTAGCTCGACTGCGTCATCGTCTTTACGTCCCCGAACCCACGAGCCGGATGGTGGAAAGAACGTGCAAAGTGCGCCGCTGTCGTAACGGTGAGGCGCTCGGGGGTCGATCGGCGGATGCTGAACGAAGATTGCCAGCGGCGCCAGGGCGTCGGGCTGATATAGCGCGGCCATTTGGTAGGAGCCGAGGAAGCGTAGCGGATTGATTGCACCAAACCAACCGAGTTGTTGGCCCTGATTCACCCGCCGCAGGGCGAACTGGCGAAACCAGATCGCCATCGCCAGCTCGTCCTGCGCCACCACCTCCCCGATACTGAGTTCCGCGGTCCCACCTACTCCCCGTGAGGCGCGTGGGGTTTCGGCGGCTTCGGCTTGGGCTCCGGGTGCGGCGGATGGGGAGGCTTCGGTGGATGTGATGGCCGCTCCGAGAACGGCCGTGACGTGGTCTCCATATGCTACGTCGTCTCCTGCGGCGATGAGCCGCGCGTCTGAATGAATCGTTCTGCGGGACGCCCTCCCGCCGGGGTGAATAGCGGGGAGGATTCCCTCCTCGATATCCATGCCGAACAACAGCAGCTCGCGTTCAGGAGGAGTTAGGGCGTGAAGCCGGGCAACGACACGCTGAATCTTCTCGGCGTTCGGGCCACGCGCCCAAAGGCGTGCGATGCTTGAGATCGACGGCTCGTTCACGGCTCCCACCCACCCCTCGGCTGCCGCTTGGAAGATTACTGGCCGAGCGTCGCGTGTCAATCTAGCACGCCACACGCGATAGTTTGTATTGCAAACTGTTTACTACACTGACACCTCGACTTAGATTGCGTCGTGCTCAGCGAGGCAACACTTCGTCGTCTGTGCGCTGAATTCGGGGCCAGAATAAGGGCGGCCCGAAAGAAAGTCGGTCTTACCCCCAAAGCACTCGCCGACCTCGTGGGGCTCAGTCGATCGTCCATCGTCAATCTCGAAGCCGGTCGGCAGCGTGCCCCGATTCACATGATCTGGAAGCTTGCCGACGCTCTAGACCTTCCAGTCGCCGATTTGCTCCCGGATCCTCAAGCTCGTTCGACGGTCTCGAAGCCCGCGGTGTACCGCGTGCTAAAGCAGGAGCCGCGCCTCGACGACATGTCTTCAGGCTCGGCGCGCCGAGTCAGGGAGTTTGTCGCCGCCAAACTGGGCGAGGCGCCAGTTGAACCGACCGACAAGGAGAAATGATGGCCAATGTTCGCAGGGCGCAGGCCCGAGCCAAATCGCTACGTGCTAAGCATCGAATGACGGACCTACCAGTCGACGTTGCCCGTTTGGCGAAGCTGGAAAGTGTTGAGGTCGAACATGTCGACTTCGGGGACGAGATCTCCGGAGTCCTAGTCAAGGACGGCGATCGCGCCGTCATTGGCGTGAACGCACGACAAGCGCTGGCACGCCAACGTTTCACAATCGCGCACGAGCTTGGGCACTATTTCCTTCATAGCAGCCGGGAGCTGTTCGTAGACAAAGACTACGTTGTTCACTTCAGGGATGAGAACTCTTCCACGGGTTATGATCCAATAGAGGTCGAGGCCAACCAGTTCGCAGCCGAGCTCATCATGCCTGCCGCAAACGTTCGAGAGCTTTTCACCACCCGACGCTTCGACATCGATGACGAAAGCGCGCTGCGAAAGCTGGCGACCCAATTCCAGGTTAGCCCAACTGCAATGGCAGTTCGGTTGTCATCGCTGGGTTTGGTTGTCGTCTCGTAGCGGCGGCATCAATAGGTGCCTCGAGTGGTTGCCAAGAGGATTACCCGGTTCCGAAAGCTCGTTCGGGCATACGCGGTGCGAGGACTGCGCCGCTTTCCCTGGCGGTCAAGGACAACCCCCTATCGCGTTCTTGTGTCGGAGCTGATGCTGCAGAGGACTGGCGCTGCGCAGGTCGCCCGCGTTTATGGGACCTTCTTGCGGCGATTCCCGACGCTTCGTCGTGCGTCTCGCGCAAGCGCCGGAGAACTGGCACGAGTGCTGCGGCCGTTGGGGCGGGTTGCTCGTTACCGAATTGTAGTTCGTGCTTTCGCACACCTAGTTGTCGAGCGGGCGGGGCGCGTCCCCAACCAACTCAAGGATCTTCTCTGCATACCGGCGGTCGGACCATACACTGCAAGGGCTGTCCTCTGCTTCGCGTACGGTCGTCCCGTTGGTCTAATCGACCCCGGCATCTATCGCGTGCTTGGTCGCGTTTTTGGGATTACGTCCGACAAGAATCGGTTCCACACCGATCCAAAGTTGTGGCAGTTTGTTGATCGACTGGTGCCAAGGGTCGAAGCGCGCGAGTTCAATTATGCCTTGTTGGACATCGCCGCCACCTTGTGCTTAAAGCGTGGCCCAAAATGCGTCGAATGCCCACTCGTCTCGATTTGCCTCTTCGCGAAGGGAAGGCTCCGTGTCGCAGCGTAATGGAAAACCGCTGACCTTTATCGACCTCTTTAGCGGAGCGGGTGGACTGGCTGAGGGCTTTCGCCAAGCTGGCTATCGGTCGGTATACGCCGTCGAGATCGATGCGGCTGCTGCGGCCACATACAAGGCGAACTTCAAACACGACGTGTTCACAGGTCCGATTGAGGACCTAAGGGAGATTCCGGTCAGAGCGCCAATTGTAATTGGTGGACCGCCCTGCCAAGCATTCTCGCCCCTCGGCAGGATGTCACCGGCCGACAACCACGCTGATCTTAGCAAGCTCTGGCGACACTTTGTTCGGGTGGTGGAGCAGGTACAGCCCGTAGCCTTCGTGGTCGAGAACGTCCCGGAGTTTTTGAGTAGCCAGGAGTACAAGCTTTTTGAGCGACAGATGAAGCGCCTCAAATACACCTATGCCGCAGGTGTATTGAACGCCGCGGATTTTGGTGTTCCACAGAAACGGCGGCGGGGATTCACAATCGCAGTACGCGGGGGATGGCCGCGCCTGCCGCAGCCGACCGCAACTCGTCGCACCGTACGAGACGCCATAGGGAACCTCCCGCTTGAGCCTAGCGGAGACAATTGGCACATCGGTCGAAATCCGCGGCCCGAGTCGCTGGAGCGCTATAAGTGTGTCCCCCCTGGAGGAAACCGTTTTGATCTGCTGAGGGCGCGACCGGATCTTACGCCGGGGTGCTGGAAGCGGAAGAAAACTGGTAGCACAGACGTGTTCGGTCGCCTGTCGTGGGATCTTCCCTCCCTAACAATCAGGACAGAGTTTTTCAAACCCGAGAAGGGCCGGTATCTGCATCCTGAAGCGCATCGACCGATTACACACCGGGAAGCCGCGCGCCTTCAGACATTCCCGGACGACTTCGAATTCGTGGGTACCAAGATCGAGGTAGCTAGACAGATTGGGAACGCTGTGCCATGCCTCCTGGCCAGAGCGGTGGCAACCGAATTGCGGCAGATCCTTGAGGAGGTCGACCAACAACCGCCGAGCCGCACTTTGACGGTTGGGGAACGGAGGCTGTTGTCTTCTCGTGCCTGAGAACCCTACCGGACCAAAAGGCGGAACCTTCGCTGTCCTTCGCCGGGCCTACCACAAGGAGCTCTGTTCCAACCTCCTCGGCCACCGTGCCGGCAGCACGGTTTTCTCTGTAGCAGACGGTGGGTCCAAGGCCAGTATCGGGTTGGCAGCCGACATGGCGGAGCGAATGCGAAAGGGATCGAGTGCGCAGTTCTGCAAGGATATCCCCGATGGCCAAACGGCCGGCGATCAATTCACGCGGTTCACCCTTGAATTCCTTCAGGCCGCGTTTACGAGACTCCAACACCTTCGCCCCGGTGAGTGGGCGTTCAGCGTTGGACAGAAGCCAGGGATTGCAGGGTTCTATCAATACGAACACCTCGCGGATCTCCAGGAGCTTCTCAAGACACACAAGGATCTGAAGGCTGCCCTTGGTGGGGACTACCTGATTACGCCAGACATCGTCGTGGCGCGCCGACCCTTGACGGATGCGGAGATCAACATCGACACCAACCTGGTGGATCTCGACAGGTCTGCGGCAACGCTCACGCCGTTGAGGAAAGCGAATTACCCTGATCCGCGACCGATCCTGCATGCCAGCGTGTCCTGCAAGTGGACCCTGCGCAGCGACAGAGCCCAAAACGCACGTACTGAGGGGCTCAATCTGATCCGCAACCGAAAGGGCAACGCGCCCCACATCGTCTTCGTCACGCTTGAGCCTCTGCCCTCGCGCCTCGCATCCATCGCGCTTGGTACGGGCGACATCGACTGCTGCTACCATGCGGCGTTGCACGAACTCCTTCAGGCGGTGGAGTCCAGTGAGTGGGAGGACGCCGCGGAAATGCTGCATGTCCTCGTTGAGGGTCGCCGTTTGAGGGACATAAGCGACCTGCCCCTCGATCTCGCGACCTAGTCTCTCGCCAGCGCTTAGACCCGCGCGATTCGTACCCTTCATCTCTCCTGCAGGGCATCAGCAACAAGCGCATGTTTGACACACATTTCCCTGACCCCTGGCGACACTTATGGTCGCCAGGGGGATGGGCAGGGTCGTACCGGCGTTTGTTGCATCGAGCCACGTGGGGCCCAAAGGGAGTAGGGAGATGGCCATCACCAAGCAAGAATTCTATGAAGGAGCAGCGCTGCATCGCTTAGTCCGTAACGGCCGCATTACCAGCATCCGATACGAGCCGCCACTCTTCGTGGTGAACAACCGCCTCCTGGTGCATCTGAAATACAGCACGAGGGGCCGGAGTCCTTGGGGCTTCACCTTCATGCCGGATGAGCAGGTGCTCTTGCAGCAGAGGGCTGCCAAATCCAGCATCGTCATCGGTCTAGTCTGCGGAGCGGATGGGATAGCCGCGTTCCCATACGAAGCATATCGGAGCGTCGCCGCTACTCGAGAGTCCGCGGTCCACATCGCCTGCTATCGCCAACACGGCCAACACTACGAAGTGAATGGTCCAGATGGACGTCTGGATGGGAAGGTTGCCCCGTCGAGTTGGCAACGGATTCTTGAACGCTGAGGCCACGATGAAGCACAGCGACCAAGTATTGCAACTGATGCAGAAGCAGATCGGTAACGCGGATGAAGTAGACGAGATCCGCGACACAGCGATGGAAGTGGCCCGCAAGTGGGTCAAGCCACTAAGTGGCGGTAAGGCGGAAACGAACGGGCTCATTTATGGCTTGGTTCAAAGCGGAAAGACCGGCGTCCTGACCGTCACGGGAGCAATGGGCGCTGATGAGGGATACCGAACGATAATTGTGTTGACCTCCGACAATGACCCTTTGTACGAGCAAACTCTCGGACGCGTGCAGGAGGCATTTCCGGGAATCGATATTCTCGGAAAGAAGGACTTCAAGGATGGGGACGCGTTCCTGCAGCGGATCAAGGGCGGGACGTGCGCCATCGTCACGACCAAGAACTCAGGGTTGCTCAAGACGCTTATCGAGAACTTCAGGAAAGGCAGCGTGAGAGGGCTCAGCTGTCTCATCATCGACGATGAAGCGGACCAGGCCAGCCTGAACACCCGAGCGCTACGGGCGGATGGTGTGCTGAGCGCCATCAACGACAGGCTTGTGGAGCTGCGTGGATTCTTCGAGAAGAACACTTATCTCCAGGTCACTGCCACCCCTCAGGCGTTGTTTCTCCAGATTCCAGGGCACGACTTCCGACCCAAGTTCACTGTCCTAAGTCATCCGGGCGCTGGTTACGTAGGAGGCGAAGAATTCTTTGGAGAAGACTCCCACCTTGTTAGAGAGTTCCCCCTCAACGACATAGCTGCCATCGCTCCCGGAGCGCAGCCAAGTCCGACCCTAGAGATTCCCAGGTCGCTTCTCACTGCGTTGGACACTTTCATGATCGGGGCCACCTTCAAGCGAACGAACGACGCAGACCAGAATTGCGCGTTCCTCTGTCACGTGAGTACGCGGACCGCCGACCACAAGCACATCGTTGACGTGCTTCGTCGATACAAGATGGATCTCGCCGCCGGCGTGAAAGCAAATCATACGGGAACCCTGAGCAGGCTGAAGGCGGCGTATGACGACCTAGCTTCGACCCACGAAGGCGTGAAGGCGAGCAGGTTCGAGAGTCTCGTGGAGGCTATCGGGTTCTTCTCCCCGGGCATCACCGTCAAATTGGTCAACGGGGAGACCGACGAGGATGTTGCCGTCAAGTCGCCTTACAACCTGTTCGTTGGCGGAAACAAGCTCGGGCGCGGAGTGACCATAAGAAACTTGCTCGTCAGCTACTACGGGCGCCATCCAAAGAGGCCACAGGCCGATACAGTCCTCCAGCACGCCCGCATGTATGGCTATCGCAGAAAGGATATCGGGCTCTTGAGATTATTTCTTCCACGAGAGCTCCACGTTGTCTTTAAAGCGATCTATAAGATGGAGCGCGGGCTGCGCGAGCTCATCGCTCGCAGGCCGACCGAGGAGTTCCGTGGAGTCTATGTGGAAGGCGGTATCGGCGCGACCAGGAAAAATGTCTTGGCGCCAGGTGCAATTGGCGTCTACTCTGGCGGCAGCATCTATAATCCTGCCCAAGTGATGCGGGATGAGTCGGTCAAGTCGTCTACGGAGAAAATCGATAAGAAGGTGGCTGGCTTCAGGGACGACCATTATATGGAGGTTCCCATTGAAGACCTGCGCACCCTTATCGCCTGCACGATGCCGGATCAGCGAGTGTCAGAGCGCGTATGGGACCCAATTGCCGTCGGAGAATCCCTCGCGCAGTTCGCGAGACTCCACAAACAAGGGAACGGGTACGTCTACGTGGACCGCGAGCGGGGCCTGAAGGAAAACCGGCGTGAAACCCAAGGTATTTTGGACAGCGGCGAAGCGGGAAGAGTGCCCGACGACAAGATCACCCTGTTTCTCCTGCGCACCACAGCCGACCGTGGGAAGAACCCCGCGTGGTGGCCGCAGATTCGGTTTCCCGATGGCCGGTACGCGTTCGCTTTTGCGGTGTGAGCCAAGCTGCTCCGATGCTATACCAACTAGAGGTCAAGCTCGGCCTAGCGAAACTCGCCTTCCAAGCCTCTGCCGGTTGGCGTCTTACCATGCACATCGACCCGATGGAGAAGGGCTTGGGAGGGAAGCAGAGGAGGGGGAAGGCGAAACGAGCGAGTGCGGCGCTGCGGGAACTCCGCCGCCTTGGCGTGGTCATCGGGACTCACAAACTATTCGGCCCCGTAGACGTGGTCGCTGACCATCCGTCAGAGCCCACACACCTAATTGAGGTCGAAGGCGAATCAGGGAGGCAGCGAGAGCAGGCGCTCTACTCCTCGCTCGGGCAGCTTCTATTGTCGATGAAGATCTGGAGCGATGGCATCGTGTATGGGATTGCGGTGCCAGACACGAGAGAGTGGTGGCAGCAGCTGCGGAAGATCCCGCTCGAGGTGACCCAGCGGCTTCGACTATGGCGATACTCGGTTGGGGTGAGTTCTTGCACGAGGCTCGAGCCGGGCGCGGGGATACCAGACTGGGAGCGAGGTTGACGTCTTACTCGATATCCTCGTTCGCGCACACCGGCCCGGAGTTGAACGGCGATCCAGGTGCACTTAACGTCCTTTGAGCAGGCCCTCCCTGACGTCCTTTAGGAGTTTGCGTGCCAGCTCCGCGAATTCTGCGCGCATCTTCCAATGCTCGTCGAGTAGTGTCGTTCTCGGACCCTTTGAGTTCGCCTTTTGCCGCATGTCTTCCGCAGGGCTCGACAAGAACATGTAACGCGGGAAGTCATGGGCGAGTCGCTTAGCGATCTCCTCTTGACCCTTGTCTAGGATACCGACCACCCTCTGGAATCCGAGTTCATGTAGGACACCAGCGATAACTGGCATGTTGCCAGCTCCCCCAACGCCCCACCCATAGAAATCGCCGGCTATGTCTTCGTCGAGGTGATCCCCGATCAGTTGGTATCCCATTACATCCTCCTGGCCCTCAACAAGCACCACCCCGTCCTCGAGAAAGAAGGCCTCTCGGGCCTCCAGACCGAGGATGTGCGGGTTTCCATAATTCCTGACGAATCCTCTGACGCCTTCCACGGTTCGGCTTGTCAACGCCATGACTCGTGTACCATCGCCAGCAAGGTTTACGCGAACCAGCTGAGCACCGTTTAACACGAACGCCCAGTCTGCGAAGTGAGCCGAATGGGTGGTGTACACGATCTGTCGGTCCCGCGAGTGTTCTGCAAGCACTCTTGCTAGGCGGCGCTGCACTGGTGGGTGGAGTGACAATTCCGGCTCGTCGATGATGATGAGCGCGTCCTTCTGTGAATCGTAAAGGGAGTCAGCGACAAACAGTGTGGTGATCATCCCGTCCGCGATTCCGTCGCTCAAATGTGCTCCGCCCGATTGTGCGTACATTCGCAATCGGTGAGAGGGCGCCTGGTCCGTTGGCTCAATAGTCCATTCTGGCGCTCTACCAAAGATCGTCTCCAGAATGGGATCTAGCTCCGCTCGGTGATTGTGCATGCGCACAAGGCGACCGCCAAACTGTTGGCTATAGAGCCCTCGAAGCTGGCCGGGATTGCGATTCTGCGCATAACTCGCCCTGTCCCACTCACTGTTCTGGAACGATGGCTCGGCAAAGGACCTTCTGGGCGGCACGACAAAGACCTGACCGCGTGCAAAATTCAATGCGTTCTCACGCCAAACGACGTCTCCTCCTCCCGAAGGATTCGTACCCAGCACCGCGCGGTTTCCCTTGTCATCAGTGAACTCAATACTCACACGCCCTCTGGCGGCCGAATTCCGAAGCGCCTCGCCGAAGGGCGGAGGTAGGTCGGTGCGGATTAGGTAATGCAACGCCTCGATAATCGTCGTCTTGCCCGAGCCGTTCGGTCCTACGATCATGGTGAGGCCGCTGCCAAGCTGACCGTTGGGTACTGCGAGAGGGATCTCTTGGGGCTTTGCGAAGCTCCGCAATCCCGAGATGCTGAATTTCACTAAGGGCATGCGCGGCTCCGGTTTTTTCCCGTGAGACTTGGCCTTGCGACCTTGTACAGCACCCGCACTTCGGGTGCCGAGAGACGCCATATTTCAATGGGTTTCTGAGCTTCCTACTCCCCTAGGCCACGACGGGATTTCAAATGGCTACCACAGCGCAAACGGTGCTCTTGCCGCCGGACCCCTCTGTCTTTCGCGTCGTGTTCCTGTACGTCGGCCAGGGTGAAAGCACGCTACTCATCTTACCCGATGCGGGCAACAAGTCGAAGTTCGCCCTCGTCGACATCAATCGGGGCGAGGCACAATGCGGGATGGACGTCGTCGCTATGCTTTCAGACCTCTTGCCCAAGAAGGACGGCAAGCCCGTTCTAGACCTGTTCATCAACACTCATCCTCACTCTGATCATCTCCGAGGCGTGGATGAGCTCCGAGCTCGGATCACGGTCAAAGAGATCTGGCACACAGGATTCGAGCCTAGTGACCGACACGAGGCAACGTACAAGGAGTTCACCAGTCTGATTGACGACGTAAGGAAGGCAGGCGGCCCGGTGATCGAGTACCGTGGCACCCGGGACGAACGTTCACTTGGAAAGACCGTCTACAATGTTCTGTCGCCCGCGGATCACACCAAGGAGGAGATCGACAAGCTCGAAGGAGAGGAGCGCGATCGGCGAATTCACGACTACTGTGGCGTCATGCGTTTTGGCTATGGCACTCAACGGAGGTACGTGCTTCTCACGGGCGATGCTGATAGGAGGGCCTGGGCGGAATACATTTTAGGACCGACGGAGTACCACAAGGACCGCATGCCTTCTGAGATGCTGAGCGCACCCCATCATGGCTCCCGGGATTTCTTCAAGAACGGCGAGGACGACAAGGACCCATACACCAGGCATATCGAGATCATTAATCCGGTCTGGGTGGTCATTTCGTCCCCACGCCAGAAAGACAGCCCGCACGGCCATCCTCACGATGACGCTCTCGATCTCTATCAAGAGCATGTCCGCGACAAGATCGCTGCCAATGTCCATGTTCTTGGGGAGCGCCCTGAGAGCTTGATCTACGATGTGTACCAAGACGGCGAGCATGTCTTGGATAGCGATGACGGTCAGTTAGTCGATGCCTATCCGCTGTGTAAGGGCGACGACACGGAGGGGAAGGGCGAAAAGAAGGGTCAAGTTGCTGCTCCATATGTGATCACCTCCAAGCTCGACAAGGGACGCCCGATGGGGTGTTGTGAGTGAGCCCGCTCGGTTGGATCTCGCTCCATCCAGCCTGGTACATTCGGGAGCGCGCACTCATGGCGCGGCGCTTTCCGGGATTCCGCGTCAGCGATTCTGAGCTGGAGAATGGAGTGCTAGCGTATGTCGGTGATCTCATCGTCGATCGCGGAGCGGATCGAGTGAAACAGCCGGTCGCCCTCGCGTACCCTGCAGCAACTCCCTATAGCCTCCCAATCGTGATCCCAGTCGTCAACCTCCCAGATGGGACTCGCTGGCGACTTGATGAGGTCACGGCCCGTCAACGCATTCACCGAATGCCCGAGGGCTACCGCCGTCATCAGATGCCCGGCGGTTCACTCTGCCTTGTTGAGACGGAGTCGTACAAACAAGTCGATGTCATTGGTGGCCCAGAGATTCTCCGAAGGGCGAAGGAGGTCTTCAAGGCGGTAGTCCTTGGAAAGCCCTATCCTTACCCCGACTCAGAAGAAGCTGAACTTGAAGCCCATTTCGAAATAGTCGGTGACATCGTTCTCACGGATGCCTTCCTTGATCCGGCGTTAGCAGGACGAGGTCGCTTCTTTGCGTTTCCACATCTCGATGCAAACGAACACTCGTCGGCCTACGTCCAACAAACAGGTGTAGATCGAGTCCTGTTGGTGGGCGTCAACATCTCACAGTCCAGCCAAGGCGGACTGGAAACCGATTGGCGAAACGCCGAGAGCGAGACGATGGTCCGCGTTTTCCCCTGGCTCTCCCACGCGGCTTTCTCCTTCGAAGCCATGACCGCGGATAGGCGCCTGCTCGAACTTAGTATAGAGGGCCTGTGGTACGACCTTCCTAAGGAACCTCCCCCAATGGGGGACGGAAAAGATCTCGAGTCAGTTCTGGGACTCGCCGGCATAGCGGACCCTTCAGGGGAACTTGAGAAGCTCCAGCCTAGGGGGAAGGTCTTGGAGCCGCTTGTCGGCTTCCGCTTTCCCTCTCGAGGTGGTCATGGCTTCGAGTGGCTGGTCCTACGGTTGGCGCCACTTGAAGACCTGGAGGGTGCGGCCATTGCGGAGGAGCTTCGCAAGAATCCAAGTGTCGTTAGGGACATCCTCCGAAGTGCTCGAGTCCAGGCGCTTAGAGCGCTGACAATAACACAACCATCTCTAGAACTGCGCAACACGGGGCGAGTGCCCGAGAGTTTGCACGACAAGAAGGTCTTGGTCGTTGGATGTGGTGCTATGGGCGGGGATGTGGCGGTAACCCTGGCGAAGGCAGGTGTGGGAAAGTTAATCCTGCTCGACCACGACATCGTTCGACCGGGGAATGCAATTCGTCATGTCGCTTCGCTTCAAGGGAGTGGTCTCAAGAAAGTCGATGCGGTTCGACATGCGATTTGGCAACACAACCCGTTTGTTGAAGTCGATGTCTATCACGTGAACCTCACCGAACGCCTCGACGTCCTTGAAGGACTTCTTTCGAACTGTGACCTAGTGGTATCGACGGTCGCCGACGACAACGTTGACATGGTTATCAACGAAACAGCAGTTCGTCTAGGGCGCATCGGCATTTTTGGTAGAGCCTTGCGCGGGGGGTCAGCAGCGCGGGTGTTCCGAGTTCGTCCCGAAGCAGATCCATGCATGCACTGTCTGGCTCTCTACGCGGCGGCGGCCGAGGACGTGAAGGCTGGCCGAGCGGTGAGAGGAGAACTTGAGGCTGCAGCTCGTCAATGGGTCTCACTTCCCGAGCTTGAAGGCGAAGTCGTAGGACGTGAGTGCGGCAATCCGATTCTCGCAGGAAGCGCAGTCGACCTTCGAATCGCTGCCAACTTCACCACCAGAGCAGTTCTCGACCAACTTGGCGCGGGCGTTGAATGGAACACGCTTATTTGGTCCGCTGACGCGATACCCGGCTCCCTTGGTGCCATTTCTGAGCCTTGTGGTCTGCTGCGCCTAACCCTGCCGCGACATCCATTCTGCCCAACATGTCAGCGTCCCGCGACCACCAGCGTGCTCCTCACCCCGGAGGCAAAGGCAACAATCGACGGTTTGGTAGAGGCGAGAGGCACCGTTGAAACGGGCGGCGTGCTCATTGGCTACCGAGATGCAAACGGGGAAGTCCATGTTCTGGAAGCTACAGACGCCGGGCCAAACGCGATCGAAGAACGTGGCCGTTTTGAGAGAGATGCCGACCACTGCCAACAGAAGATAGAGGAGGCAGCGCATCGCCTCGGTCAGCGTGGTCAATATGTGGGAGAGTGGCACTCGCACCTTGAAGCAGAGCCACAACCATCCGCGCGCGACGTTGAATCGCTAACCGGTATTGCGGAAGCACCCAACTATCTCACTGACGAGCCTGTCATGCTGATCGCGGGGCGCGATCCAGCGACAGGTAAGGTTCACGCCATCCACGCATCTTGCTTTCCGATTGGTAAGCGGCACTTCGAGCGTCGGCTTCGGGTAGGAGCCGAGGCTTAACCGGTCGCCGAGGGAGGCTGAGATCAGGGTGCGGCCGGGAAATGACGAAGTCTCATTACTAGGTTCGGAGGAGGAGTGGAGTTCCACTTTCTGGATGTGGGGATCGGCAACATGACTCTCATGATCACGCCCGGTGGCACCGTGATTATGTACGACTGTAACATCACCCAGGACAATGAATCTGGTGTGATGGCGCACGTAGGCTCAGTAATTGGACGACGCAGGCCTATCGATGTGTTCATCAACTCCCACCGCGACGCCGATCACATGAGGGGGATCGGAATCTTGAACGATGCTCACCCTATTCAAAAGATTCAGGACACCGGGGTCCCAGGCACCACGACAGATTCGCCCGAGTACGAGGAGTATATGGACTTGCTTCGTCAACTGCCCTCCGAGCAGATCGCACCCCGGACGAAGTGGACCTACGGTCCAGTGAGGTTACGGTGTCTGAGTGCCGCGTGGGACGACTACAGCGAGCCGAACGAGCAGAGCGTCGTCTTGAAGATTGAATATGCCGGGGCGGGGGTAATGCTGGCCGGGGACACCAATTACAGACCCTGGAAGGAGAAGATACTCCCGTTCTACGGTCCTTCCAATCTCAAATCGTCGATACTGCTGGCGGCACATCATGGCTCGCGTACATTCTTTGACGATCCTAGCGATGAGAAATCCTACTACACGTCACATATCAAAGCGATTGCTCCCGCCATGACTCTTGTTTCAGTTGGACCAAACGTCCACGGGCTGCCGGACGACAAAGCACTGGAACTCTATGAGAAGAACTCATCAGGGTCGGCCAACGGCAATAAGGTGTTTTCCACGCAAGAGAAGGGGACGATGAAGTTGATTCTCAAAGCTGATGGAGGTTGGTCTCTTTCAACGAATCAGTGAGAGCAAATGGACAAGTTCAGCTACTACGACACCCTAGCTAACCTTGTTCCCGGGCTCGTGCTAATTTGGGCCCTACCGATCCTTGGGCCGGTTGCTGCTGACACGGCGAAGGCTACGCTCACCGGTAGTGACATCGCGGATGCACTCATCGTTCTCGCCGTGAGCTATGTAGCGGGACACGTTCTCCAAGTCCTGTCGCGATACTCGGTCGAACCGATCATTAAGCGGCTCTTCTGGAAGGGCGAATTCTTTTCGGACATTTTCCTGGTAAAGGCGTTCGGTCGATGCTCTGCCGTGGAGCGCTCTCACTATCTAAATGAAGCCAAGAAGAAGCTGGCGTACACCGACGCTTCGTTGCTGCCCTTGGACGACCCGGACGCGGCCAAGAAAGGTGATAAGAGGAGCGCCGCGCTCGAGGTGTCTCGAGCGATCTATCGGGCAATTGACGCGAAGACTCAAGACGCCTCACTTGCTCTGAAGGCCCACACCCAAAACACTTTTTACTCGGTGTTCCGCAACTTGTCAGCGCTTTGCTTGCTGCTGACAATTCTCAACTCGCTCGTAGCGCTAGACCTAATGCACGGCGTACGAAGAAGCTGGGTTGTCGTCGGGTTGGACGCTGTTCTTTTCGTCGTCTTCTTGGCGCGGGCCCGACAGCGGGGTGAGATGTACGTGAAGGGGCTGTTTTGGAGCTATCTGTGAACCATGGCTGCCCTCGCGGAGTCTGTCTCCCCAAGGGCAACCATGGAATAACAAGTCATGTCAGAGTCCGGCTTGGTTCCGCGCAAGTCTCAATTCTTGCCCAACCCTAGTTTCGTGGCAAGGCGCCTAGCACCTGCCCGAGTCTCCTCATCCAATACTCCCGGCACGCTCTGCTGAATAGCGGAGCGCCCGCCGTTCGGCTTCCTCGGCAGATCCCCAGCCCTGAAGAAGACGTGCTTCCCTTTCTTGTGTCCCTGCAGCCGGCCCTGCCTGTAGAGGCCCAGCAGTCGCTCCCGACTGTAACCCGTCATCACCGCTGCCTCATTCGTATTCACTACGGCCTCGTCCTGTGACGTCAACACGTTCTCGAAGTCCGCAGTGAACTCCTCACAGAGCTTTGCCGCGCTCAAGAGGACGCCCAGCTTCTCCCACTCTACGCGCCGAGTGCTCCACTTGGCGCGAAACTCTTCGCGTGTCATTGGCCACCTTGATGGTTGTTGGTTAGGAAGTGATCTTGGTTCAACAAACTCGAACTAACTCTGACATTCAGTGCGTCGACTCGCGACAAGCGGACGACACGATCTCGCGGTTCGTGTAGGTTTGGTAAGTCATTGATTCAGAAGCGAGTCGCCGCTCTGGATCAGGAGAGTCCTGGTTCGATCCCAGGAGGGGCAATGCAAGCGGCCGCATATTGCGGCCGCTTTCTATTGCCTCGCAATTGATTTGACCTCACTTGGCCAATTCCTCCTCGAGGAGCACGCGCCGGAGAATTTTCAGCGCCGCCGTCTTGGGCAGCTCGGTCCGAAACTCGATGTTTCTCGGCACCTTGTAGGCCGCAAGATTCTCGCGGCAAAACGCGAGCAGCTCCTTCTCAGTCGCCCGTTGTCCCGGCTTCAGCACGACGAATGACTTGACGCGCTCGCCGCGTTTCTCGTCCGGGATGCCGATCGTGCCTGTCTCGAACACCGCCGGGTGACTCATCAGCACCTCGTCGACCTCGTCGGGAAACACTTTATAGCCCGCCACGTTGATCATTTCTTTCTTGCGGCCCACGATGCGATGGTAACCGTCCTCGTCGATGACGGCGAGATCGCCGGTGTACAGCCAGCCGTCGCGGAGCACGTTCCCAGTCTCGGTGGGTTGGTTCCAATAACCCTGCATGATCTGCGGACCGCGAATCGCGAGCTCGCCCGGTTCGCCACGAGCCGTCTCGGTCTTGCCGTCTTCCACGTTCACGGTCTTGGAATCGGTGCCGGGAACCGGGAGACCGACGCTTCCCGTCTTGCGGACGCCGTAGAGGGGATTCATGTGCGTCACCGGCGATGCCTCTGACAGGCCAAAGCCTTCCACGATTCGGGATCCCGTAATCGCCTCGAAGCGCCGGAGAACGTCGGCTGCCAACGGAGCCGAGCCCGAAAAGCAACGCTGCACGCTGCGCAGATCCAGGCGCTCGATGCCGGGGTAGTTGAGGATCGCGTTGAAGATCGCCGGCACTGCCGGCAGCAGCGTGACGCGATGCCGAGTGATGCCGCTGATGATTGCCTTGACGTCGCGCGGGTCGGGGATCAGGACCATCGCACTCGCCCAACTCATCGGAAAGTTCATCGCGGCCGTCATGCCGAAGGAGTGAAACAGCGGCAGGGCGGCGAGCATGACTTCCTGGCCGCGTTTCAGACCAGTGAACCAGGCGCCCGTCTGCTGCAAATTGGCCGTCAGATTGCCGTGTGTGAGCATAGCGCCTTTCGAGCGGCCCGTGACGCCGCTGGTGTACTGCAGCACCGCGAGGTCTTCCGGTGCTGGGGGCGTCTTGGGCCGCTCGGGCGCGCTCTGGCGAACGAGTTCCCGGAAGAAATGCACGCCAGCCTCGCGTGCGACCCTGGCGACACGCGGCGGCTGCGCGCGTGCCAGCTTGAAGCGCACCAGGACGTTCAGCGGGAAGCGGAGGTACTCAGGGATCGTGGCGATGACGTAGTGCTCGATCGGCAGGCGCTCGCGAGCGGCACGAATCTTCGCCGCGTAGATGGCATCGAGCACCACCGCCACTCGGCACCCCGAGTCCGTCCATTGGTGCTCGAGCTCGCGTGGCGTATACAGCGGGTTCGTCAACACCACCTGCGCCCCAAGTGACAGCGTGGCGTAGTATGCGATTACCGTTTGCGGCAGGTTGGGCAGCTGGATTGCCACGCGACTGTCCTTCTGCACGCCGAGCCGCGCCAATCCCGTCGCGAACCGACTCACCTCGTCGCAGAGCTGGCGATACGTGATCTTGCGATTCAAGAAGATCACGGCGGTCGCGTCCGGGAACTCGATAGCCGATTGCTCGAGCAATTGTGGAATCGTCCGGGGTTGAACCGTGAATGCCTCTGGCACACCCGAGTCGTAGAACCGATACCATGGTCGCGATAGCGTTTCCGTCATAGAGCCTCCACTAACAGCCGCAGTAGAAGGTCGTAAGCGTCGGGAATTCGACGTTCAATGCCAATCCCAACGGGAGCGTCGCAAGCTCGACTAGGGCAGCTTGTTCGGCCGGTGTCAACGCCCGGCCATCAGCACCCGTGAACGACAAGGCCCCTGCCTGGTACGCCCCCGTCGCAAAAGAGCGACCGTTGATCAGGATCGTGAACGATCCCGTCGCGGGACCGGTCGTGTGGAACACCAACGATCCTTGTGACTCTAGAGAATCACCGTTGAACGCGAATCGTGCGGTGGCGCCTACCGTCGAATCGCCGAGGCCGGGCAGGCCACCGACTTGGAGGAAGTGGAAGCTCTGGGGCGATACGGTCACGTTCGCCGGGAACAGGCCGCCTGAGAATGGAAAGACCTGATAAGGCGCGGAGAAATCCAAGCGCGTGACCCCATCCGATACCCATCCCGCTACAGTGGCACACCAGCATTGCACCTGGTAATGCGGGACCACATTGAAGTCGGCGTACACAACGGCGTTCGGCCCGGTGCCAGACACGACATAGCGCATCGTCGACGGCTGGGCGGGAGCGTTATACGGATAGAGATCGACCGTTCCGATTTCCACCAGCGGAATTGCTGGAAGGTCCGACCGCGAATCGATGGCGTACAGTACGACGCGCGCGGCGTCAGCGGGCCCGTCCACGCTGTCCGATCGTACGTACAGCCCGCTGTTCGAATCCCACACGTGCCTGTGACCGAAGTCGGTAATCATGATGCTGAAGATGTCGAGGTTCGACAGGTAGAGAGGCACTGACACCGCACCGAGACTCTGCAACGGCGGAACATTGGCGGCGTGGTTGATTGGCGCGAGACGCGCAGCCAGGCCGGCTGGATCAGTGAGGGCTGGTTGTGCAGGTGGCCCTGCGCTCTCACTACAAGCAGTGGCGCAAACCAGGAGCCAGACGGCGTTCAATCGGTTCACGGCGTTCTCCTTGCGTTGAGCCCGCGGCACCATGCGGCGCGCCGCGGGCATTCGTTGTCAGCGCTGGGGCTGCAGCTGCCCGATTCTCTGCCAGGACGAGTCCGCCTCGCGCGTCAAGAACACGTACAGCGTGCCGTTCTCGACCCTCGCGTTGGCGTTCGTTCGGGCCAGCTGCGCGGCGATGTCCTTGGGCTTGAGTTTGTACGCGGCCCCGTCGGTGAAATCGATGATGAGTCCCAAGGGACCGCCGAACACGAGATTGCCCAGCACCCACCCATCCATGTGGCGAGTCGTCCTGAGCTGGAACGGCTGATAACCGTCCAGCTTCACGAGGATGGTGTGCGGGTCATTGCGACGCAGCTTCGCGACCACAGGCGTGACGCCGACGACCTGGTCGTCGACCGACACCGTGGCGCCTGCAGGCTCACTCGCGATGTTGAGCTTCTGGCCGGTGCCGTGCATGATGCTGGCACAGGCGGCGACGCCGAGCGCCACCACCAGTACGACCGGGACTGCGAGGTTCCACCGCTTCATGCGCCCCTCCTCGTGAAGTGAAAGCCGCAGCGTGCTGCTGCGGCGTGAGGGGCGAACTTAGAAAGCGGGAATTACGTGCTAGTGAAGTGCGGAGCGGTCGCGATGAATCAGGCGGGCCGCTCGCGGCGCACGTCGTTGAGCGCGCGCAACTTCGCCCGGAAGCGGAGTGACTCGAGGTCGGTGCGTGACGCGAGCACCTCGATCGCGCGGGCTCGCAAGTTGCGGCGCTCACCGGGGACGAGCCACTCGTTGGCCACGACGTCGGCGACCAGCGGCGCAATGATGGCGAATCGCTCTCCGTCGCAGGCGACGAAGCGCCGCCGCTCGAGCGACGCCAGACAATCCTCGATTCGGCCGGCCGGCAGGCCCGTGAGCGCCGCGATCAGATCGATATCGATCGTCGCCGGGCCGATGCTGGCGGCCTGCAGCACCGACCGGCTTTGGGCGTCGAGCTCCGCGACCCACGTAGAGATGGCGCGGCGCGCGAGATTCGGGACCGAGATCGGCAGCGGGCTGTCGGTGGTCCCACCGGGGGGCGGCCACGCGAGCGCTTCCTCCCGCAGCGCGGATGCGTTCGCGAGCGCCCTGAGCAGTGTCACGATCAGGAACGGACTGCCGCGCGTCTCGAAGTAGATCCGGCGGGCCAGGCGATCGCGCGCCTCATCGTGGAGGCACCAGGCGCTCTGCGACAGCACCAGCTCGCGAGTCTCGGCCTCGGTGAGCGGCTCGAGCGTGACCGCGACGCCCGGAATGCGACGCCCGATCTCGCGCCGGAGCCAATGCAGTGATCGGGGCAACTGATCCAGCGCATTCGGCGACGTGACGATCGCGCAGATCCGCGCGCCGGGCGAGTCTGTCAGGGCCGCGCCGAGCGCCTCCAGACTCGCATCGTCCATCAGGTGCGCGTCGTGAATGCCGACGCCGACCGGTTGCTCATCCGCCACGGCACGCAGCAGCGATCCGAGCGCCGCGGTCACTTCGGCGTGATCGTGGCCGGCCGGTGCGAGCGCGGCGAGGACGGTCAGGGCACCAGGGTCGGTGGCGGCGCTGCCGGGACCGCGGAGCAAGCCGCGGATGAGAGAGCGCAGCGTACTCCACGGCGTGTCGCGATCACTCTCGAGTGGCCGAACGGTTGACACCACGGCGCCGCCGAGTCGCAGGCGCTCGCAGCATTCATTCAGCAGACGCGTCTTGCCGGCGCCTGGGTCCCCCGAGATAAGGAGTGCGCGCGGTCCGTGCGCGAGCGCCTCGGCGACCGCCGTAAACGCCTCCCGATGCACCCGGTGGCGGCCGACGAGGGGCATCCTGGGTTCTGTCCTCGCCGTGGGAGCGCGGCGGCCCGGCTGTTGACCAATCCGTTCCGCCAGCGCAACGAGATCACGACTCGGCCGCGCGCCGATGTCCAGCAACGCGGTCTCGAACCGCCGGAACGCGGCGAGCGCGCCCGCGGTGTCGTTCGCCAGCGCGAGGGCGCGCATCAGGAGCTGCACCGCGGGCTCGGCGTGGAACTGCAGCGTGAGTGCCCGCGTCGCCGCTTCCATTGCTTCGGCCGGTTGGGCCGCGGCAAGCGCCGCCTCACCGGCGGCTGTCCACGCGGTCGCGCCGCGCATCCGGTACCGCTCCCGCTCCCGGTCGGCCCATTCCTCGAACGCGCGGGCATCGTCCAGCGCGAAGCCCTCGAGGAAATCGCCCGTGAGACACGCGGCGGCATCCGCCGGGCGCCGCTCCAGCAGCGCCTCGAAGCGTAGCGCGTCCACGTCCAACGCCTCGCCGGCCAGCGTGAGATTCTCGCCCTCGGAGCGGAGCCGTGTTCGCCCCAGCTCCGTGCGCAAGCGGCGCACAGCGCCGTTCAACGACTGGCGGGCGAGGGAGTGCGGACGCTCGGGCCAGAGCAGTCCCAGCAGGTGGGAGCGGGATCGCGAGCGCTCGGGAGAAAGGGCGAGATAGACGAGGAGCGCGAGGTGCTTGTGCCAGAGGACCGGCGCGGCCGCTGGCTGACCGTCGACGCGGGCGGTAGGTGGCCCGAAGCAATGAATCTCGAGCGAACGCGGCTCGGACATACGGCGCGACTCCGTCGACGCGAGCGGTTTAGCATACGGCGCGCGGTGGCCGCGCGCCAGGAAAGCCCGTATGCTATGCGCATGGCGGACGAACTGCGCCGCTTGCGCGCGGCGCTCGCACCGCGGTACACCATGGAACACGAGCAGGCACGCGGCGGAATGGCTACCGTGTACCGCGCGCACGACTGCCAGCTGAACCGGACCGTCGCGGTCAAGGTGATGCGTCCCGACGTCGTGACCGCCCTCACCGCCGAACGCTTCCTGCGCGAAATCGACATCGCCTGCAAGCTGATCCACCCGCATGTGTTGCCCCTGTTCGACTCCGACAAGTCAGCCGGATTCCTGTATTACGTCATGCCCTATGTCACCGGCGGTACGCTGCGTGACCGGCTCGAGCACGAGAAGCAGCTCTCGCTCGACGACGTAGTGCGGATCACGCGCGAAGTGGCGGATGCCCTCGACTATGCCCACGCCCAGGATGTCGTGCATCGCGACGTGAAGCCGGAGAACATCCTGTTCGATCAACGCCAGGGGGGCCATGCCCTGGTGGCGGATTTCGGGGTGGCGCGCGCGATCGCCGCCGCGGCGCCGGGGGAGACACTCACTGAGGTCGGGGTCGCCGTCGGCACGCTGCATTACATGAGTCCCGAGCAGGCATCGGGCGCACGGCACATCGACGGCCGCGCGGACATCTATGCATTAGGCTGCGTCGTCTATGAGATGGTCGCCGGTATCCCACCATTCCAGGGAGCCACGGCCGAAAGCGTGCTCCGCCAACATCAAGTCGAGATGCCGCGCCCGCTCGCCACACACCGCTCGGGACTGCCGGATGGCGTCGACGCGGCGGTGCAAAAGGCGCTCGCCAAGGCGCCGGCCGATCGGTGGCAGCATGCGCGCGACTTCGCCGCCGCACTCAGCGCCGCCGTGTCCCGCGTACCGCTCAGATCCCGTCCTCGCTTCCCACGACCGGCGGTCGTGACACTTGGCGCCGCTGGGGTGCTGGGCATTGCGGTGCTGATCTGGTTCCTGCTCCATGGACGAGCGAATCGGGTCGCCGTGCTCTGTTTTGACAATCTGTCTCCCGATACCACCGATGCCTATTTGGCGGACGGACTGACGGAGGAGATCACGGCGCGCCTGGGCCAGGTCCCCCGACTGGACGTGAAAGCGCGCTCGGCGGCGGCCCGGTATTGCGGCCGTGCCGCGCGTGAGCCGCCGGCCGTCGGCCAGGCGCTCGGCGTCAGCCATCTGGTCAGCGGCAGTGTCCGCCGTGATGGCCGGCGCTTGCGCGTCACCGTGGAGCTTGTCCGCGCCAGCAACGGCAACCGATTGTGGGGCGATCAATTCGATCGTGCCGACACGAACCTGCTTGACATCGAGCGGGACATCGCGAGCGCGGTCGGCCAGGAAATCGCCGGCCGACTCGACCCACGTGAGCAGGCGGCACTCGGAGTCCGGGCGACGCCACAACCCCTGGCCTACGATCACTATCTGCGCGGCAATCATTACTTGGCGCAGCGGACTGCCCGATCGGTGGAACGCGCGATCAGCGAGTATCAGGCGGCGACGAAACTCGACCCGCGGTATGTGGAAGCTCTGGCTCGACTCGCGTACGGCTATGCGCTCGTTGTGTACTACGGGTGGTCATATCGTGGTCTTTCCTCTGATAGCGTGCTGGCACGCGGCTTCGCGAGCGCGGACAGCGCGCTCCACGTCGATTCAACCGTGGCCGACGCGTGGCTCGCGCGAGGCAGGTTTCTGGAGGTGCTGCACCCTCGCACCTACGACGGTGTCATCGCGGCCTACCAGCGCGCGTCCGCCCTGGACCCGCGGAACGCAGAGGTGCTGAACATGGTCGGGACGGCGCTCCGCGAGCTCGGTGACGATTCGGGCGCGACGCGCGCACTTCACGCGGCGCTCGCGCTCGAGCCCGATCGCGCGACCACGCTTACCCTGCTCGGAATTCAGGCCGCGCTCGCGCAAGAGCCCGACAGCGCCCGACTCTGGAGCGACAGCGCCCTTGCGGTGGATCCGGGTTTCTACGACGCCTGGGTCTCTCACGGGTTCAATCGCCTGCTCATGGGAGACACAGCCGGTGCCCGCGCGGACGCGTCGGTCGCGGCGCACCTTCCTTCCGGCAGTCATCTTCCCGACCAGACGCTGTCCGTTCTCGTCGACGCGCGCGCCGGGCGTGTCGCCGCGGGCCGCCGGCAGCTCGCACGCATGATGGAGGGCCTCGACCTCCGGAGCCCCGGTCCACTCCAGGGCTCGCTGCTGGCGTGGGGACTCGTTGCAACCGGGCAAGCAGAGCAGGGGATGTCGCTGCTCGAGCGCGTTCAGCCCCGCGGTGCTTCGCTGTGGTTCTGGCTGCGGTCTCCAGGATTCGACGCGGTCCGTTCACAACCAAGATTTCGGGGCATCGTCGAGGAATCGCAGCGCTGACGGCAATCTATGATTCGATAATCCCGAGCGGCGGCGTGCGCTCCCAGCTGCCTCGGGTGAAGTCGGGGATGTCCTGCGGCTTGCCCCGAGCTGCGACCGAGCGCTCCGTCAACTGCACGATGACGCTCCACGCCGCGGCGTCGTACACGTTCTGGTCAGTCGGTAAGCCTCCCCGCAAGCATTCGATCAGCCGCCAATCCTCGAGGAAATCCATGCCGCCGTGGCCGCCCGTCGCGTGTTGCACGCGCTCGGACTTCCAGAGCGGATGCTCGAAGTCCGCGTAATAGCGGTCGAGCGTCTCCCACTCATCCTCGGGGCTCCGGCCTTCCACGTAAATCCGGTCGGGCCACCCTTGAACGATGCCCTTGGTGCCTTGGACGAGGTTGATGCGGCTGTAGGGTCGGGCGTTGTTGGTGTTATGAGAGAGATAGATCGTCTGGCCTTTGACGGTGCGGATGAGGGTGCTGTTGACGTCGCCGAGCTTGTAGGCTTCGTGCCGCCGCGGGTCCGCGTCGGCGAATTGCTCGGCGGCGTATCGCTCCAGGCCGCGGTGGTTCGAGCTGATCGACACGAGAAAGTCGAACCGATTGCCGCGATTGATGTCCATGCATTGGGCGATCGGTCCGAGGCCGTGGGTGGGGTAGAGGTTGCCGTCGTGAGCCTGGGACCAGGCGCGCCGCCACAAGCCCTCGCCTTCTCTTGAGAACTTGATGCTCCGCAGGTCATGCAAGTACCCGCATTCGCCGTGCACCACCTCGCCGAGCACGCCCTTGCGCACCAGGTTCAGGGCCAGCATTTCCCGGCGATCGTAGCAGCAATTCTCCATCATCAGACAATGCTTCTTCAGCCGCTCGGCGGTGTCGACGAGCTGCCAGCAGTCGTCCACCGACATCGCCGCGGGCACTTCGGTGGCTGCGTGTTTGCCGTTCTTCATCGCGGCGAGCAGCACCGGCACGTGCCACTCCCACGGCGTGGCCGTGTACACGAGGTCGAGCTCCTGTTCGGCGCACATGCGCTCGAAGTCGCGCGGCCCGCGTGAATAGCCGGTGGGTTTCGGTTGGTCCGCCGCGACGGCCATGTCCTGTGCGCGCGCGACCTTCCAGTCGACGATGTCGCAGATGGCTTTGAGCTCGACGCCTTCGATCTTGAGCAGGTTGGCGACGTGCACGCTCCCCATGCCGCCTACTCCCACGAAGCCGATGCGCACGCGCTCGAGCGGTGGCGCGGCGAACAGCGTGCCTCCTGCGGGCGCGGGCGTCTGCGCAGGCGCGTCTGGGGCCAGCGCGATGCCCAGTCCGATGGCGGCGGTGGTTTGGAGAAACTCGCGGCGGGTGTGGTCGGTCATGAGCACTCCTTGAAGCCGATGGTTGCTCGATTGTCTCGTCCACCGCAAACTGCTGCGCAGCGGCCCGTCGCACTAGGGAGGACAGCGAAAAGCCGGCGGAGGATGTCCGCCGGCTCGTTTCATCATCCCCTTGATCAATCGCTATGGCGCGTTCTGATAGAACCGCACCTGCAACAGCTTCAACCCGTTGTTGTCGTAATCCCAGAAGAACCCTTGCAGACACGGATCGAAGAGACTCACGGTCGTGCCACCGCACGCGGTTACCGCGGCGGCGTTGGCGATCGGGTCGAGCACGATCGTAGTGAGCGCATCTGTTACGTTGCGAAAGCTGCTCTTGCCTTTGTCGCGCACAAAGACCTCGTTCTGCGTGGAGCAGATCACGCCCGCGGTGTTAATGTCGAGGTCGCTTGCGCAGGTCGTGATCTTGGCCTGCCCGCCCGGCTTGCCGAGCGCGCGCGCCCAGACTGTGTAGCCACCCGGGGCGGGGAGGGAGAACGACGCTTCCCCATCGGTCCCGTTCTTGTCGAGCACGTCGAACACTCCGTCGGCATTTTGACTGAGGAGGATCTTCGTGCTGACGCCTACGTCTTTGCTCCCGAGGTTGACGAAGATGACGTGCCCGCTCGCCCAGTCCGGATTGGCGTTCTTGGCGCGCGGGACACCCACGATGTTGAGACTGTAGTGCGCCCCGCTGGGAGCGCCATTCCCGGTCTGCGCGACGGCAACAGGTGTCGCGCCCATCGTAGCAGCCAGGACGGCCGCCAGGCAATACGTGATGCGCATGCAACCTCCCCCATGTATCGTGAGCGACCCACCGTCCTGGGGCGTTGCAGCGTCCAATGAGCATTCGCCCGCGAGACGCTGCCTCTGGGTCGCTCGAAACGATAGTCCGACGCTACTTTACCAGGGCGTGAGCACAATCACGACACTTCCGGTGACCCGAACGAGCGGCCGCATGTACCGCCTCTCTGGCCTTGCTCTCGGCCTTGCGCTGCTCGTGTCGCGGTCCCTGTCTGCCACCCAGGCAGCCGCTTCCGATTCTCTCTCTTCCAGCCACTCAATTCGCATCGCGCGCGCGCACGTCGTCACAACGCCGCCGATCATCGATGGGCGCCTGACCGATCCGGTCTGGCAGACGGTCGAGCCCGTCACCGGTTTCGTGCAGCGCGAGCTGCATGAAGGCCAGCCGGTAACAGAGCGAACCGAGGTGCGCATCATCACCGACGGTCAGGCGCTGTACGTCGGTGCGTGGCTGTACGACACCGATCCCTCAGGGATCGTCCCCGGCGAAAAGGTGCGCGACGGCGACATCTCCAAGAGCGACTACTTCGGGATCCTGCTCGACACCTATCACGACCGGCAGAACGGATTCGTCTTCACGACGACACCGGCGGCCATCGAGTACGACGCGCAGGTCGTGAACGAGGGCGAGGGTGGCGGGATTCAGCTCCCGGGTCAGACGCGCGCCAGCGCCGGGTCGCTCGGCGGCTTCAATCTCAACTGGGACGGCACATGGACCGTGGCCACGTCGGTGGACTCGGCCGGCTGGTATGCCGAGTTCCGCATTCCCTTCACCACATTGCGCTACGCCGCGGGTGAGCAACAGACGTGGGGACTCAACCTCGTGCGCTCGATCCGCCGCAAGAATGAAGAATCGTTCTGGTCGTTCGTTCCGCGCCAGTTCTCGCTGATGAAGATCTCGCACGCGGGAACGCTCACGGGGGTGCGCGTGCCGGCGCGCC
>WNFR01001551.1_pt1 | contig 51742 bp, 27 predicted proteins | sample 5400221 | NCBI WGS metagenome assembly WNFR01 (sample SAMN13153357, study PRJNA577476) | soil metagenome | isolation source: 40 cm soil under Madrone tree | place: USA:California | collected 2016-06-14 | reverse complement strand
TATATCGAGGCGCACGGGACGGGGACACGGCTTGGGGATCCGATCGAGATCAAAGCACTGACAGAGGCATTCCGGATGGGGACAGAGAAGAAGCAATTTTGCGCGGTGGGATCGGTAAAATCAAACATCGGGCACCTGGACACGGCGGCAGGAGTGGCGAGTCTTATCAAGACAGTTTTAGCGCTCAAGCATGGGATGATACCTCCAAGCCTGAACTGCAGCGAGCCAAACCCGCTTTTGGAACTGGAAACGAGCCCGTTCTACATCAACACGAAGCTAGCGAACTGGGAGAGGAACGGGAGTCGTCGACGAGCAGGGGTAAGCTCGTTCGGGATAGGTGGAACGAATGCACACGTAGTGTTGGAGGAGGCGCCAGCGAGGGAGAAGACGGCGAGTAGGAAGAAAGAGCAGGTGCTGACGCTCTCAGCACGGAGCGAGAAAGCATTGGGGCAGGTGGCGGGGCGGCTGATGGAACACTTGCAAGAGAATCCGAGAGTGGAGATGGGCGACGTAGCGTACACGCTGCAGGTGGGGAGACGAGCGTTCAGGCGGAGGCGAGCAGTGGTGTGCGGGGATGTGAAGGAAGGTGTGAAGGAGCTGAAGAAGCTGAAGGAGATAAGTGAGGGGGGAGAGGTAAGGGAGGAGGAGAGTGAAAGCGGAGCGCGGGTGGGATTCATGTTCAGCGGGCAAGGGACGCAGCGGTTGTGGATGGGGAGGGAGCTTTATGAGAGAGAAGGATACTTTCGGGAATGGGTGGATAGCTGCAGCGGGATAGTGGAAGGAATGATGGGAGTAGACCTGAGGAAGGTGCTGTATCCAGCGAAGGGAGGGGAGCGCGCGGCGGAGGAGGGATTGAGGCAGACGCGGATGGGGCAGCCGGCGTTGTTCGTAGTGGAATACGCGATGGCGCAGTGGCTGATGAAGATGGGGATCAAGCCCGCGGCGATGATCGGGCACAGTCTGGGAGAGTATGTGGCGGCGTGTGTGGCAGGAGTGTTCGGAGTGAGAGAGGGGCTGAGGATGGTGGTGGAGCGAGGGAGGCTGATGCAGGAGATGGGAGTAGGAGGGATGCTGGCGGTGCAGATGGAGGAGGAGGAGGTAAAGGGACGGTTAAGTGAGGGGTTGTGGCTGGCGGCGGTGAATGGAGGAGGACAGTGTGTGGTGAGTGGGAGAGAGGAAGCGATAGAGAGGCTGGAGGAAGAGTTGAAGAGAGAGAGAGCAGGATGTCAGCGGCTGCAAACGAGGCACGGGTTCCACTCGGGGATGATGGAAGGGATGGTGAGAGAGTATGTGGGAGTGGTGAGAGAGATGGAGCTGAGGGAGCCGGAGATGAAGTATGTGTCGAACGTGAGCGGGGAGTGGATAAGAAAGGAGGAGGCAACGGATGCAGAGTACTGGGGTAAGCAGGTGAGGGAGCCGGTGAGGTTCGGTAGTGGGATGAGGAGGTTAAAAGAGGCAGGAGTGAATGTGCTGGTGGAGGTAGGACCAGGGGAGACGCTGATCGGACTGGCGAGGCGGCAAGCAGGAGGAAGCGTAGTAGTAGCGACGATAGGAGCGGAGCGGGGAGAAGTGGAGGGAGCAGGAGAAGTAAGGCGAGTATACGAAGCGATAGGGCGGATGTGGGAGAGAGGAGTGGAGGTAAGGTGGGAGGAGCTGTATGGGACGGAGCGGAGACAGCGGGTGAGCTTGCCAAGCTATCCATTCGAGCGGGAGAGGTACTGGGTAGATCGCCGGCAGGGAGAGAGGCCAGGCCGAGGTCCGGAACGAGAGGTGAATAAGAGGAAAGAAATTTGTGACTGGTTCTATGTGCCGATATGGAAGCAAACGCCGCTGCCCTCGGCGAGCCGGCGGGGCAAGGAGGCAGAGGGTGTCAGATGGTTAATCTTTGCTGGTAGAGATGCCGTGAGCCACGGAGTGACCCAAGAGCTAGAGAAAGCAGGCGCAGATGTGACAATCGTCGAGACGGGAGAGGGCTTCACTGAATATGGAGACGAACGCTATCAGATTAACCCTGCGCGGCGAGAAGACTACGAGGAATTGCTGAGCCGAATGCGCGCGAGGCAACAATCGCCGCAGCGGATTGTGCACCTGTGGAGTCTGCGAGCGAGGACTGAGGACTTAGCCGGAGAGCAAGCCCTGGAGCGAGGATTGGAGCTAGGCTTCTACAGTTTGATGAATCTGTCGCGAGGGCTGGCGGAGGCGGACGCAAACGTGCTGATAGATGTGGTGACAATCGGTATGCAAGAGGTGAGCGGAGAAGAGCAGTTGCGAGTGGAGCAAGCTACGCTGCTTGCGCTCTGCAAGGTGATCGGACAAGAGCACGCGAACATGACCTGCCGAAGCATAGACATAGTTAAAGTGGAGGAGGGAAGCAGGAAAGAGAGGCGGCAAATTGAGCAGTTGGCAGGAGAGCTAAGAAGTGAAGCGCGAGAGGTGGCGGTGGCTTATCGCGGAGGCCTGCGGTGGGTGCAAGGATATGACGCGGTGCCGCTAGAGCGGGAAAAGGGAGAGCGGAGGCTGAAGGAAGGCGGAGTGTATTTGATCACAGGAGGATTGGGGAGAATCGGACTGGTTTTGGCGTCGCACTTGTGCTTGGAGGTGAAAGCGAAGGTCGTGCTCGTAGGGCGCCGACGGCTTCCCTCGCGAGATCGGTGGACGCAGGAGTTCGAGGAGAGTGGTAAGGGAATCAGAGAGACCCTCGACCAGTTGTTAGCGATTGAGGAGCGAGGAGGCGAGATATGTCTGGATGAAGCTGATGTAGCAAACGAGGAAGAGATGCGAGAAGTTGTCGGGAGATTGAAGAGGAGGTGGGGGAGACTTGATGGAGTGATCCACGCAGCCGGAGTCGTGGAGCAGCGACTGATAACGGATATGGATAGACCGGCGTGCGAGACAGTGTTTCGGTCTAAGGTCACAGGGGTGAATGTGCTGGAGCGGGTCTTGGAAGGCGAACAGCTTGACTTCTGTCTGTTGATGTCATCTCTGGCGGCTGTCGTGGGAGGCCTGGGGTTGGCCGCCTATGCAGGAGCAAACCGATATATGGACGCTTTTGCGCGGGCGCATAACCGCCATAGCGACCAAAAGTGGATGAGTGTGAACTGGGAGGGATGGAACTTCAGCCGTGGCGAGAGGGAACAGAGTTGGGTCGGCAATGCCGCGATCATGCGACTAGCCCTAAGACCGAACGAAGGAGTTGAAGCATTCGAGCGGGCGCTAGAGATGGACGAGGCAGTTCAGGTGGTCGTATCGAGCGCAGACTTGAAAGCTCGGATCGAGCAGTGGAGCAATCCCGGAAAGAGGGGTGAAGAAGAGAGGAGCGAAGAGGGAGAGAGAAGGAGAGTGAAGCAGCACAAGCGGCCGGCGGTGAGCAGCGGATACGAGGAGCCTGGGGATGAGATCGAAGAGGCGGTAGTGAGGATCTGGGAAGAGTTGCTAGGGATCGAGGGGATCGGAATGAGGGACAATTTTTTCGAATTGGGAGGGCATTCATTGCTAGCGACGCAGGTAGTGTCGCGGATGCGGAGCAAGCTAAGAGTGGAGGTAGGACTGCGAGCGCTGTTTGAGGAGCCGACGGCGAGAGCGATGGCGGCATTGATTCGGGAGCAGAGGGGAGAGGAAGGAAGAGGAGGAGGGAAGGAGATAGAGCGGGCGAGGCGGGAAGGAGGGATACCGTTGTCGTATGCGCAGCAGAGGTTATGGTTCATACAGCAGTTGGAGCGGGAGAGCGCAGCCTACAACATAGCGATGGCGGTGAGGCTGCGGGGAGGGCTGAACGTAGCTAGCTTGAAGCAGACGTTAGGAGAGATAGAGAGGCGGCACGAGGTGCTCAGGACAAGGTTTGAGTTGAGAGAAGGAGAGGCGGTGCAGGTGATAGAGGAGGGAGGAGAGATCGCGTTGCCGGTGTGGGACTTGAGCGGGCTGGAAGAAGGGGAGCGAGAGGAGGAAGCGCTAGCGATAAGGGGCCAGGCTGCGAGGAAACCGTTTGAACTTGAGCGAGGGCCGGTGTGGAGAGGTGGGGTAGCGAGGTTGAGTGAGCAAGAACACGTGCTAGCGTTGAGCATGCATCACGTGGTGAGCGACGGGTGGTCAATGGGGGTGATGGTGAAGGAGTTCGCTGAGCTGTACGAAGGAAACAGAGGAGGAGAGAAGTCGAGGCTGGGAGAGTTGCCGATACAGTATGCGGACTATGCGGTGTGGCAGAGGGGAAGGCTGGAAGGGGAAGTGTTGGAAGAACAGATTGAGTATTGGAAGGGGCAGTTAGGAGGGGTATCGGTTCTGGAGTTGCCGACAGACCTGCCGCGAGCGGGGGCGGCCAGCCAGCGAAGTGAAACGGTGGCATTCAGACTGACGGGGGAACAAACGGAGAAGCTGAAGGAGATGAGCCAGCGCGAGGGAGTGACGTTGTTCATGAGTTTGCTGGCAGGATTTCAACTGCTGCTGGGGCGATACAGCGGGCAGGAAGACATAGCAGTAGGGACGCCGATCGCGGGACGAACGCGAGCGGAGACGGAGGGGCTGATAGGGTTTTTCGTAAACACGCTGGTGATGCGAACAGACCTAAAGGGAAACCCGACAGTAGGAGAGCTGTTGAGGAGAGTGAAGGAGACGGCGGTTGGAGCGTACGAACACCAGGAGGTGCCGTTCGAGAAGCTAGTGGAGGAGCTACGGCCAGAGCGGAGCTTGAGCCACGAGCCGCTGTTCCAGGTGATGTTCATACTGCAAAACGCGCCGCGAAGGACAGAGGGACTGAGGGAAGTGGAGATGAGTCAGGAGCAGGTGCAGGTGGGGAGGGCGAAGTACGAGCTGATGCTGACGGTGAGTGAGGCGGGGGAACAGCTTGAAGGGACGATAGAGTATCGGAGTGAGGTATACGAGCGAGAGCGAGTGAAGAGGCAGGTAGAGCACTTAAGGAATGTGGTTGAGGGGATGGTAGGGGAGCGAGAGCGGCGAGTAATGGAGATAGGATTGCTGAGCGAGCATGAGAGGCAGCAGGTAATCGTGGAATGGAATGAAGTGGAGAGAGAGAATGAAGGAGAGAGGTGCGTGCACGAGTTGATAGAGGAGCAGGTGGAGAGGACGCCGGATAGGATAGCGGTGACAGCGGGAGAGAAGCAGGTGAGCTACAGGGAGCTGAACGGGAGAGCGAACCAGGTGGGGCACTACTTGAGGAGGCGAGGAGTAAGAGCGGAGAAGAGAGTAGGAATAAGGGTAAGGCGGAGCGAGGGAATGGTGGAGGCGATCCTTGGGGTGCTGAAGTCAGGAGGAGCATACGTGCCAGTGGACGGGAGCTATCCGGAGGCGAGGCAGCGGTACATGCTGGAGGATAGTGGAGCAGAGATAGAAGTGACGGATGGAGTGAGAGAGGGGAGAGAGGATGTGGAGAGTGTAAACGTGGATGTGGAAAGAGGGATGATAGGGCAGGAGAGCCGGAGAAACCCAGGGAGAGTAGCGGAGGGAAAGAACCTGGCGTATGTGATCTACACATCAGGGTCGACGGGAGAGCCGAAGGGAGTGAGCATCACGCACGGGAGCGCGAGCGGGTTTGTGAGATGGGGGGTGAAAAGATTCGGGGAGCGGTTAGAGGCAGTGGCGGCGACGACGTCGATGAGCTTCGACCTGTCGGTGTTCGAGATGATGGTGCCGTTGAGCTATGGGGGGCGAGTAGTGATAGGGGAGAATGGGCTAGAGATAGAGAGGATGGCGGCAGCAGAGGGAGTGACGCTGATCAACACGGTGCCGTCGGCGATGGAAGCAGTGATGAAAGGGAGAGTAAGAGGGAAAGGGAAAGAGCTGGGAGTAAGAGTAGTGAACCTGGCAGGGGAGGCGCTAAGTGGAGAGTTGGTGAGGAGGATGTATGAGAGAGAGGGGGTAGAGGAGGTGTACAACCTCTATGGGCCGAGCGAGACAACGACGTACTCGACATACAGTGAGGTAGGGAGAGGAGAGGAGAGGCCAACGATAGGGCGGCCAGTAGGGAACACAGAGGTGTATGTGATGGACGGGAGGTATGAGGCGGCGCCAGTGGGAGTGGAAGGAGAGGTGTACATAGGAGGAGGAGGAGTAGGGCGAGGGTATCTGAACCGAGGGGATATGACGGCGGAACGGTTCGTGCCGAACGTGTACGGAGAGACAGGGAGCAGGATGTACCGGACAGGGGACGTAGGAAGGTATAGGGGAAACGGAGAGATCGAGTACATAGGGAGAGCGGATCAGCAGGTGAAGATGAGAGGGTACCGGATCGAGTTGGGAGAGATCGAGGTAGCGCTGAGGGAGGAGGCGGGAGTAAGCCAGAGCGCGGTGGTGGTGAAGGAGTACGAGGGAGGAGAGAAGCGGCTGGTGGGATATGTAGTAGTGGAAGAAGGAGAGGAGGTAAGGGAAGAGGAGTTGAGGAGGAAGATGGGAGCGAAGCTGCCCGAGTACATGGTGCCGTGGGCGATAGTGAAGGTGAAGGAGATGCCGTTGACGGCGAATGGGAAGGTGGATCGGAAGAGGTTGCCTGGGGTGGAGAGGGGAGAAGGAGGAAAGGAAGATGGCGAGGAGCTAAGTCCGATAGAAGAGATAGTGGGGGGAATATGGAGCGAAGTGCTGAGGGTGAAGGAGGTAGGGAGAGAAGCGAACTTCTTCGAGATGGGAGGGCACTCATTGTTGGCGACGCAGGTGGTGTCGCGAGTACGAGACGCGCTGGGAGTAGAGATAGGGTTGAGGGAGGTGTTTGAGAGGCCGACAGTGGGAGGGCTAGCTGGAGCAGTGGAGCGAGAGCTAGGGGGAGGGAGGCGGAGGGCAGGTGGTGAGATAGAGCGAGCGAGAAGGGAAGGAGGGTTGCCACTGTCATACGCGCAGCAGAGGCTATGGTTCATCCAGCAGTTGGAGCCAGAGAGCGCAGCCTATAACGTTGCGATAGCGGTGAGGCTGCGAGGAGCGTTGGACGAAGCATCGCTGAAGCAGTCGTTGTGGGAGATAGGGAGGCGACACGAGGTATTGAGGACGAGGTTCCAGAGGCGGGGAGGACAGGCAGAGCAGGTGATAGAAGAGGCGGGGGAGGTTGAGCGGCTGATGTGGGACGTGAGCGGACTTGAAGAAGAGGAGCGAGAGGAGGAAGCGCGGGAGCTTATCAGGAGGGAGTCTGAGAGGGCATTTGATTTGGAGCGAGGGCCGGTGTGGAGAAGCGGGCTGGTGAGGATGAGCGGAGAGGAACACGTGCTGGCGTTGAGCATGCATCACGTGGTGAGCGACGGATGGTCGATAGAGGTGCTGGTGCGAGAGTTGACGCAAGTGTACGAGGCGTTGCGAAGAGGGAGGGAGATAGGGTTAGCGGAGTTGGAGGTGCAGTATGCGGATTATGCGGTATGGCAGAGGGGATGGCTGGAAGGAGAGGTACTGGAAGAGCAACTCGAGTATTGGAGGGAGCAGCTAGCGGGGGCGGCGGTGCTTGAGTTGCCGACGGACAGGCCACGGCCAGCGATTGCGAGTCACGGGGGAGCGACGGTGCCGTTTAGGCTGAGCGAGGAGTTGACGCAGCGGTTGAAGGAGTTGAGCCGGCGCGAAGGAGTGACTCTGTTCATGACACTGCTAGCGGGGTTCCAGGTAGTGCTGGGCCGACACGCGGGGCAAGAAGATGTGTTGGTCGGAACAAGTGTCACAAACCGCAACAGGCTGGAAACAGAACGGCTGATAGGGTTTTTCGTATAAACCAATTGGTGATGCGAGGGGACCTGGGAGGGAATCCGAGTTTCAATGAACTGCTGCGGCGAACGAGGGAAAGAACTCTGGGTGCGTATGCGCACCAGGATATCCCGTTTGAAAAGCTGGTAGAGGAATTCGCTCCCGACCGCGACCCATCCCGCACGCCGTTGTTTCAGGTCAAACTTGTTTTACAAAATGAGCCGCGCCAGCGTGTCGATCTAATGCCGGGTCTCAAGCTGGAGCCTTTTCTCGACACTCCGATAGAAGCGAAATTCGATCTTATGCTGATGGTGTGGGAAAAGGAAAACGGGCTAGCCGGAGCTTTCAGTCACAGCCAGGAAAAGTTCTCACGCGGATATGTAGAGTCGCTGGCGGTCGAGCTGCAAGAACTGCTCGGCATCGTGACTGTTCAATCCAATCTCTCACTGGCGTCACTCCAGGAGAAACTAAGACAATTTGCGGAGCGGTATCACGAGACCAGGATGGTCTCCGTTAAAGAGGCTTTCGAAACAAGCCTGTTTAAGAAATGGCAGAGACGTCCACTCGCCACAGATCGGAATGCTACGGTAGCAACTGTTGAAGAAGAACAATGAGATAACCGGAGGCGGTCCCTTCGCGTTATCACAGCGCAAGAGCGTAACAGTATCATTGCAAGATATGGTTACGCTCGATTATTTCGATTCCGCGCGCAAGCTCCCGCTGATCATTGGTGCGCGCAGGGCCGAAACGAACTTAATCGGATGGGCGAACGCTAACCTTCCTTTTGTCTTGTCGGAACTCGCGCGTCACGGCGCGATCCTGTTTCGCGGGTTTCCGTTGACCCGCGCGGAGCAATTTCAGAAATTCGTAAGCGCGGTATCGGGAGAGGCGATTCCGTATCGCGAACAGACCTCACCTCGTACCCGGGTGATCGAAAATGTTTACACATCGACGGACTACCCGAGCAACCAAACTATTTTACCGCACAATGAGAACTCTTATGCCATCACCTTTCCACGAAAGCTGTATTTTTGGTGCGAGGTTGCGGCGCAGCAGGGCGGGCAAACACCACTCTATGACACGCGCAAGGTTCTCGCCGGCATTCATCGGTCCGTGGCGAACAAGTTTTTAGAGAAGGGATGGATGTACGTTCGCAATTTCGGTCCGCACTTTGGCGTCTCCTGGCAGACGGCGTTTCAGACCGGCGACAAGGCGCAGATCGAAGAATACTGCTGCAGGGCGGCGATAGAGTGGGAATGGACTGCTGACGGTTTGCGGACTCGGCAGGTCCGGCCCGCAGTTGCGCGGCACCCTGAAACTGGCGCTATGGTTTGGTTTAATCACGCGACATTTTTCCATATCTCGAACGTCGAGCCGAATCTGCGGGCGCGGCTTCTGGCGCAGTATGACGAAAGGGACCTTCCGAACAATACGTACTACGGCGATGGCTCGCCCATCGAGAACGAGGTGGTGCAGCACCTGTTAGAAGCCTACCGGAGCCAGGCGGTCTCTTTCCTATGGGAACCGGGAGACCTCGTTCTGATTGACAACTTTCTCGCGGCGCATGCGCGAGCGCCCTTCGCCGGGCGGCGCCGGATTCTGTTCGCAATGGCCGAGCCGTACACGCGAAACGACTTGGCGCAGATCTACACACGGGTATAATCGTGCTAACAGAAACGCTTCAAGGCTTTGAACTATCTCCTCAGCAAAGGCGCATCTGGTCGCTGCGGCAGCGAGACATAAACGCCGCGAACCGGGGCCTCTGTGTGATCGCAGTGAAAGGCGAGCTTAACCCGCGGATTTTGGCGAAAGCGCTTCAGAATGTTGTGGACCGCAACGAACTGCTTCGGACAAGCTTCCTCATGCTCCCGGGCATGCCGCGACCGCTTCAGGTGATTTCTGAGGAAACTGAGCTCGCATACTCCCACTACGATCTGAGCGCCCAGCCGCCGGCCGCCAAGCAAGCCAATTGCACGGGGCTGATAAACGGCGCGGCCGGACCGGAGCCGCCGGAGCCGAATGATGCGAAGAAACCCAATCTGTGCGTTACCCACGTGACTCTCGAGACCGGAAAACACATGCTGGCGCTGACACTGCCAGCCCTCTGCGCGGACGCGGTCAGTCTTTGCCTGTCGGCCGGGCAAATTCGTCAGGCCTACATTTGCCGCCGGGATGGAAGCAAGACGCCCGACCGGCCGGTTCAATACGCCGATGTCGCTCAAACGCTGAACGAGTGTCTCGAATCAGATGAGTTCGACTTTGCTCGTCGGCTGTGGCGCGAGCGCGTCGCGAAAAGCCTTGCGTTCTCCGACTATCCTTTTGAGCCGGCGACGACTTCTTTCTTGCCGCGGGAGGTCCGCGTTCCAGTATCGGATTCGCTTGCGGCAAAGGCCAGCGAGTTCTGCGAGCGTTCCGGCATAAGTCGCGAGGGTCTTCTGCTGACCTGCTGGACCCTGCTGATGGGCCGAATTGCGGCTGGCGAAGAGGGTGTGATTGGGGTGTGTTGCGACGGGCGCACGCACGACGTGTTGCGCGAAACGTTAGGGCCGCTATCACGGCATCTACCGTTCGCATTTCAGTTGCAACGGGACGACACATTCGAGCATACCGCCCGCGTTACCGAGGCGTTGCGGTTACAGCTCGCAGACGAGCAACACTACTTCGATCCGGCGGCGTTCAACGCGACCGAAGCGGCGGCCCGGGAGTATGACGCCTGTTTCGAGTACGCGCGGCTGTCTGGGTACGGCGGAGCCGGCGAGCCTGTGTTTGAAACCGAGTCTTTGTCGTCGATATCGAATCGCTTCGCGATCAAGCTTACGATTTTAGAAGATGAGGCAAGCCTTCGATGTCAATTGCAGTACGACCTTTCGACTATCTCGGAGAGGGACGCTAGCCGCGCAGCGAGCTGTTTTTCAACACTGCTGGACTCGGCGCTGCGGAGGCCAGAGGCTCGCGCATCGACGTTAATGTTCCTGAGGCGTGAAGAGAAGCGCGCGATCTTGGCCGGCTGGCGGGGACCAGAAGCGCGGTTGGATAGGGTCTGTGCGCATACGTTGTTCGAGCGCCAGGCCCGCCAGCGATCAGATTCAGTGGTGCTGGTCTATGAGGACCATCAATTGAGCTTTGATGAGTTAAACCGCCGAGCCAACCAGTTGAGCCAATACCTCCGCAGCCTTGGGGTGGGGCCGGAGGCTCGGGTTGGGCTGTTATTGGAGCGTAGCGTGGAAATAGTCGTCGGGTTGTTGGGAGTGATGAAAGCGGGCGCGTCGTATCTGCCGCTCGATTCGAGCTACCCGACCGAACGCCTGGCCTACATGTTGGAAGATGTCCAGGCGTCAGTGCTGATCACCGAACGGGCGCTGTTGAATCTCCTGCCGGAACGTTCCTCTGTCGTATGCCTGGACAGAGACTGGGAATTGATTGGCCAATACTGCGACAAGGCTCCAGCGGGTCCAAGCATGCCGGAGAATCTGGCTTATGTGATCTACACCTCCGGTTCATCCGGGCGGCCAAAAGGAGTGGGGATCGAGCACCGCCAACTGGTGAACTATATCGAGACGATAAGCGCTCGCTTGAAACTGCAACCAGGCTGGAGAATGGCGATGGTTTCTACATTTGCCGCGGATCTTGGGCACACGATGTTGTATCCCTCGTTGTGCCTCGGCGGCGAACTGCACCTGGTGAGCGAGGAGCGATGCCGCGACCCAAGAATGTGGATGGAGCACCAGAGCGAAAGGCAGATTGATTGTTTAAAGATCACCCCTACGCATCTGGAAGCTCTGGTTGAAGATGCTGCCGGCTTACCTTTGAATCGCCTGATCCTGGGAGGCGAGGCGTGCAGCTCGGCGTTAGTCAAGCATGTGAAACAATTGTCGCCTCGATGCGAAATTTATAACCACTACGGACCAACCGAATGCACGGTCGGCGCCGTGACGCATCGTCTCAAAGAAGGTGAGGAAGGAGTCGTTCCGATCGGCGCGCCGCTGGGCAACATCCAGACCTACATGATGGATATGAGGATGGAACTGACGTTACTGAGCGCCCCTGCAGAGTTGTATGTTGGGGGAGCCGGCGTGGGGCGAGCCTACCTGAACGATCCGGGGCAAACCGCGGAGCGGTTTGTGCCCGATGATCTTAGCGAAGAACTTGGAGCGCGACTGTACCGGACAGGCGACAAGGTTCAACGGCGTGAAGACGGCGAGCTGGAATACATCGGTCGGCTCGACAAGCAGGTTAAGCTGCGCGGATACCGGATAGAGCTGGGAGAAATTGAAGCGGTGCTCGCGGAGCACAACGAGGTGCGACAGTGCGCGGTCTGCCTTAGCGAAGGCGAGACCAATACACAGTTGGTGGCTTACGTGGTTCCCTCCGAAGGGAGTGCGCGCGACGTTGCGGAGTGGAAAGACTACCTGAGAAGAAAGCTGCCTGAATACATGGTTCCTTCTGCATTCGTCGAGCTGGCGCGGCTCCCACTGACATCAAACGGTAAGCTGGACCGCAGAGCGCTGCCGGCGCCGGGCGCGGTAGAAACGACCGGGCCGAGCACAGACTCAACGCCGATCGAAGAGATTGTGGCGGGCATCTTTGCCCAGGTGTTGCGGCTGGATCAGGTAGGGAGAGATCAGAGCTTCTTCGATCTGGGAGGACACTCGCTGCTGGCGACGCAGGTGATCTCACGAGTTCGAGACGTGTTGGGCGTTGAAGCGCCATTGCGCGGGCTATTCGATGACCCGACTGTGGCGGGACTTGCGGCGCTGGTGGAAAGAGAGCGCGCCGCCGGAGTCCGGGTGGAAGCGCCTCCGATCACATCGGTCTGCCGGGACGGGTTGCTGCCGCTGTCGTTTGCGCAGCAGCGGTTATGGTTTTTGGATCAACTGACGCCCAGCAGCAGTGTTTACAACATGCCGTCAGCGGTTCGTTTTGTTGGAGCGTTCAACGCTCACGCGCTGGAAAACAGCTTAAGCGAGATCGTGAGACGCAACGAGGTGTTGCGGACCAGGTTTTCGGTAATAGATGGGGTTTCTGTGCAGGTGATCACCCAACCCTTGCCCGTGGAACTGCCGGTCATCGATCTGAGTCGACTGCAAGCGATAGAGACGGAGTCACAGACACGAAGAATAGCTGAAGAAGAAGCCCGATGGCCGTTCGATCTGGCGCAGGGGCCGCATTTGAGAGGGCGACTATTGAAGACCGATGAACAGGATCATGTTGTGCTGTTCACCATGCACCATATCGTCGCGGACGGCTGGTCAATAGCGCTGCTGGTGAACGGGGTCAGGTCGCTCTACCAAGCCTTCCGCCAAGGTGAAGAATCAACGCTCCCAGAGTTGAGCATACAATATGCAGACTTTGCTTTGTGGCAGAGAGATTGGCTGAAGGGAGAGGTATTGGAAGCGCAGTTGGGATACTGGACGCAGCAGCTGGCAGGACACCCGCCGTTACTAGATATTGGAACGGACCGCCCAAGGCCGGACGTGCCCAGCTACCGCGGAGCGCAGCGACGAATGAGGATGAGCAAACAGACCAGCGATAGCGTAAAGGCGCTGAGCCGCACGGAGGGGGTCACGCTGTTTATGACCTTGCTGGCCGCCTTTAATGCGCTGCTTCATTGCTACACTGGTCAAGAGGATCTGATGGTGGGAACCGACGTGGCCAATCGCAACCGGGGCGAAATCGAAGAACTGATCGGTTTCTTCGTCAATCAATTGGTAATGCGCGTTGATCTCTCCGGCAACCCTACGTTTCAGGAGTTGCTCGGGAGAGTCCGCGAGGTTGCCCTGGGCGCGTACGCTCACCAGGAGTTGCCGTTTGAGAAGCTAGTCGAAGCGCTCAAGCCCGAGCGCAGCCTAGGCCGGACCCCACTCTTCCAGGTGAAGATGATTCTTCAAAACCTACCCGAGGTTCGGGATGAAACTATCGGCGAGCCCTGGGCGAGCGCGCCGATCGAAATCGACTTGATCAGGAGCGCCGAGGTGGACATGAACCTGATTATTCACGACACGCCGCAGGGCCTTGCTAGCTCGTTGAGGTATAGCACCGACCTGTTTGACGATACGACGGCCTCGCGCTACCTGGTTGACTACCAAATCATTCTGGATCGGGTTACGGCACAGCCGCTCATACGCTTAAATGAATTGGCGGATCTTATCCGCGAATCGCATAAGCAGGAGTTGATCAGCCGGCGCAACGGAGTCAGAGATGCCCGTCGCCTCAGACTAAAGAGGCTCTCGGACCAAGTCAGCCAGCAGGCTGAAGGTCTATGATACGTCGACCCTGAACTGCCTGTATTCTGCAGTGCCTTCCTGGAAATCTAAAGGTGATCTCAACCAAAGTCTTATGAGATTCATAATCGGTGGGCGTCCGCCGCTCAGGCGGGGAGCAAGATATCTGCGGCGCGAGTTGCCCAAGAGTCTCGAGCGCCAGTGTAGCGGCTATTTCCACGACACTAGATAACAAAGGAGAAGGAAGCGATGACCATCGAGGACTCGCAAAGTCAAAGCATCAAGAAACGCTGGTCTTCCAGGCGGAAGGACATCAAGCCCAAGGCGATCACGGCGTCGCAGCAGGATCTGATTAAGTTTGGGTCTATGAACCCCGGTCAGACTCTCCCCCTCGTTGTCGAGCCCAACTACAGGCATGTCGATTTGATTGCGTGGGTGAAGAACAATGCCGAGCTTCTGGAGGCTAAGTTACTAGAGCATGGGGGCCTGCTCTTTCGCGGCTTTGGCCTCAGCACTCAGGCGCATTTCGAGCAGTTCCTCCAGGCCCTTTCGGTCCCGCTGATGCATTACATGGAAGGCGCAACCCCGAGGACAGAACTTAGTGACAGGATCTATACGTCGACTGAGTTTCCGCCCGACCGAACGATCTCGATTCACAATGAATTGTGTTACGTCGTCACGTGGCCGATGAAGATCTTCTTTTACTGTGTTAAGCCGGCCGATCGCGGAGGTGAAACGCCCATAGGCGATGTCCGGAAGATTTTACAGAGGATTGCGCCGGAGATAAGGAATCGATTCAAAGAAAAGAACTGGATGTTGCTAAGGAATTTTGGCAATGGGTTCGGTTTGCCCTGGCAGAGCTCTTATCACGTCTCAGATAAGGCCGCGCTGGAAGAGTATTTTCACGGGGCAAGAATCTCTTATGAGTGGAGAGATGTGGATCGTTTGAGGACCCGTCAAGTTCGCCCTGCTATCGCGAATCATCCGAAGACAGGCGAGCCCGTGTGGTTCAATCACATAGGCTTCTGGCACGTGTCGAGCCTCGGCGCTGATCTCAGAGAGCGCTTTGTCGAAGAGTTCACCGAGCAGGGCCTTCCATTCAACACGTACTACGGTGACGGCGCCCCAATCGAAGATTCTGTAATAGATGAGTTGCGCCGCGCATATGATGCGGAAACGGTAGCTTATCCGTGGCAGTCGGGCGACTTGCTTATGTTGGACAACATGCTGGTAGCGCACGGGCGAAATCCATTTGCCGGTACGAGAAGGGTCTTGACGGCGATGGGAGAGCCTTTCACTCGTGGAGAGAGCTGAATTTTCGCGGTGGTCGGCGGCTTTCTCACCGCGAGCTAACCAGAAGCAGTCCGAAAAACCGAGAATTAATAAAGGCGCAAAGAGGAGTGGAGCATATGCAGGTTCAGGCAATACAGGGTTACAGGCTATCTCCCCAGCAGAAGCGGCTGTGGCTGTTGCAGCAATCCACTGATCACCAGCCCTATCGCGCCCAGTGCGCCGTGCTGATCGAAGGCGTGCTCGACAGCGCCGCGCTAAAGGCAGCCCTCGAAGAAGGAGTAAGTCGGAACCAGATCCTTCGCACAACATTCCGTTCCTCATATGGCCTTACCGTCCCTGTTCAAGTTATCGGGGATATCCGGCCTCGCGTCACCAACGAATTTGACTTACGAAAGCTGCCTAAGAAGGACCGCATAGAGCGGATCGAAGAGATACTGCGCGGAGCCATGCAGTTGCCCTTGGATTGCGAGCGAGGCCCTGTAATGCACGCATCCCTGGTCACCGTTTCGCAAGATGAGCACCTTCTCATTGTGACCTTGCCAGCCCTCTGCGCGGACTCAGACGGGTTGATAAACATCGTGCGCGAAATCAGCAGCTCATATGCTGCTTCGGTGAGCGGGAAGGAGATTGGCGCGGAGACGATGCAGTACATCATTGCTTCCGAATGGCAGAATGATCTGTTTGAGACGGAGGATTTCGAAGTAGGAAAGAAGTTCTGGCGCCAGCAGAATTTATCCGGCTTTAATGCCTTGGAGCTTCCTTTTGGCAGGCAGTCGGACCCGGAGCTGACCTTTGAACCCAGGCTTCATTCGCTGGCGTTAGGCGTGCGAGATGGAGCGAAGATTGAAGCTGTCGCCGCGCGGCAAGGCGTCTCGGTATCCACCTTCCTTCTTACCTGCTGGCATATTTTGCTGGGAAGACTTACTGGGCAATCCCAAATCTTAGTCGGCGTCGGCTTCAAGGGCAGAACTGATAAAGAGATGGAGGAGGCGGTCGGCCTGTTCGCGAAATACCTGCCGATTAGATCGCATCTGGATGACCAACTCGAGCTAGGCGAGCTACTGCAGCAGATCCATGCCTCGGGGCAGGAAGTCGATGGGTGGCAGGAGTGGTTCATCTGGGACCAGCTCGAAGGAGTGCCCCCGGATCAGGCACACGCGTTGTTTTTTCCTGTGTGTTTTGACTTTGACGAAGGGTCTGCAGAATATCAGGCCTCGGGACTGACCTTTTCGATGTACAAGTGCTATGCGTGCACAGATCGATTTGAGTTGAAACTACGCTGCGTTCGCGCCAAAGAGAGTCTGGTCACTGAATTCCACTATAACTCAGCCCTATTCACTGCGGCCGAGATCGAGCTGTTGGCAAGCCAATATCAGAAACTTGTCGAAAGTGCGATTGATAACCCCGATGCCGCCGTAGCCGACCTCGAGATGCTCACCGATCGCGAGAGGCGGCAACTGCTAGAGAACAATGCTCGCTCTGAATACGCATACGATAGCTGTATGCAGGAGTTATTCACCTCGCAGGTTGAGAGGACTCCTGACGCGATAGCAGCGGTTTATGAGAACTATAGCCTCACCTACGACGGATTGAACCGGCGCGCGAATCAGCTTGCCCACCGACTCCGCAAGGAAGGGGTTGGGCCGGAGGCTTTGGTCCCTTTCTGCGTCGACAGGTCATTGGAGGTAGTCGTTGGCTTGCTCGGGATACTCAAGGCCGGAGCGGCCTATGTGCCTGTAGATCCCGCATACCCGGTCGAACGTCTAGCCTTCATGCTCCAAGATGCGCGGGCGGCCGTGCTGGTGACCAAAGAAAAATTCGCCGCGACTTTCGCGGATCAAGAAATAAAGAGGATAAGCCTGGACGCGGATTTGGAAGATCTCTGTCAGGAGAGCGAAGAGGACATCAGTAGCGGGGCCGCGGCTGAGAATATGGCCTATGTGATCTACACCTCGGGATCAACGGGTAAACCCAAAGGCGTGATGGTCGAGCACCGGTCGGTGAACAATCTGTTGGCGGCGCTCGGGCAGGCCATAGGCGTGTATCGGTATGAATCGCCGCTGGCAGTCAGCCTGAACGCGCCGCTTGCATTTGACGCTTCGGTTCAGCAACTCGCAATGCTTATGCGTGGTGACACGTTGCACATCATCCCACAGGAAATCAGAACTGACGGCAAGGCGCTTCTCTCATATCTTGCCGACGGCGGAGTGGATGTATTTGATTGCACTCCTTCACAGCTCGAGATACTGCTGGGGGCCGGTCTGATGAATCCTGAGTCGCCCGCGCCGCGGGCGGTATTGGTTGCCGGAGAGGCAATAGACGAGAGCACCTGGAAGCGGTTGGCAAGCGCGACTGGGACGGCGTTCTACAACATCTATGGGCCGACCGAGTGCACGGTGGATGCGTCCTTCTGTGTCGTGCGGGAATCACCGGATAGGCCCAGCATCGGGGAGCCTCTGGCGAATTATCGACTGTACGTGCTCGATCGTCAGCTGGGGCTTGCGCCAATCGGCTCGAGCAGCGAGTTATATATTGGCGGAGCTGGAGTAACTCGCGGCTATCTGAATCAACCTGCGCTAACCGCCGAAAGATACGTTCCCGACACTTTCTCAGGGCTTGCGGGGGCGCGGCTGTACAAGACGGGAGATCTTGTACGGCGCTTCCCGGACGGAAAGATTGAGTTCCTGAGGCGGCTTGACGAGCAGGTGAAGGTGCGGGGCTATCGCATCGAACCGGGCGAGATCGAATCGGTGCTCGGCGAGCACAGCCTGGTGCGGCAGTGCGCGGTTTGTGTGCGCGAGGACGAGCCTGGAGACAAGCGTGTGGTGGCTTACATCGTTGCGGCGCACGAGACAGCGCCGGCGGCTGCGGAGTTGCGTGAATACCTGCAAGCGAAGCTGCCGCGGTACATGATTCCCTCGGCATTCGTCGTGTTAACGCACCTGCCGTTGACCTCAAACGGCAAGCTGGACCGCAAGGCGCTGCCTGCGCCGGAGACGAACGCCACCGAGCATACGATGCCTCCGCGAGATTCCACCGAGCTTTATCTGTTCCAGGTTTGGAGCGACGTGCTGGGAACGGAGCAATTCGGCATCCGAGACAATTTTTTTGATCTGGGTGGGCATTCGCTCACCGCTGTCACCTTGTCCTCGCGTGTGAGCGAAACCTACCGGGAGAAGATGTCAGTTAGAACGGTCTTTGATCATCCGACGATTGAGCAAATGGCGACTTATCTCCGGCGGGTGGCGTTCGTGCCGCCTGCCGCATTAGTGCCGATACAACCGCGCGGGACGCGGCCGCCGTTCTTCTGTGTACATCCGGCGGGCGGACTTGCACACGTCTATATCAAACTCGCGCGCTGCCTGGGTCCGGACCAGCCATTCTACGGACTCCAGTCGCGAGGGCTCGATACGGACTCGATAGCGGCCCCTACCATCGAAGAGATGGCGACGCAATACTTAGCCGAAGTGCGATGCGTACTGCGTTCCGGTCCTTATCAGATTGGCGGCTGGTCTTCGGGCGCCGTCGTCGCCTATGAAATGGCCCAGCAGCTACATGCTGCGGGAGAGGAGGTGTCCTTGCTTGCGGTACTGGACGCAAGTCTACCCTCAGATCCCGTCGATGATAGACCACTCAACGAGGAACAAATGCAAGCCGCGCTGCACGAGGTCGTCGTTGGCTATTCAAAGCGGAACCTGGCCCTGGCAGCCGAAGATGCCAGGGTGATGTCGACTCGAGATCTTATTCAAATGAATATGAGCCATCACAAGCAGATGGCGCGTGAAAAGGAACTCGCCGGCATAATGGATCTCACTGAGACCCACTACTTGAGATGGTTTCGAAACTGGGCTAACAACACGCTTGCCAGGAACCGGTACAGGGCCAGGCCATACCCGGGCCACGTCACCCTATTTCGCGGAAACAACAGCCGGGAGCATGACTACGGATGGGGCCAATGGGCGCTCGGCGGTGTGGATGTTTTTTATTTCGATGCGGAGCACCCAACGTTTGTCGATGAGCCGAATGCTGCCGTACTGGCTGCTCAATTATCGAACTGTTTCGCAGCGGCGGATCGCTAAAGACGTCATATTGGAGGGCACGAAGATGAGATGGATGTTGAGGTCGAAAATACATAAGGCTGTCGTGACTGAGGCGAATCTGGCGTACGTAGGCAGCATCACGATAGACAGAGAGTTGGTCGAAAAGGCTGGTTTCCTGGAGGGCGAAAGAGTCCTGATAACCAGCAATGACTCCGGGGCAAGGCTTGAGACCTACGTCATTCTGGGCAAAAGCTGCTCGGGCGCCATCTGCATGAACGGGGCTGCCGCACATCTGGTAAGTCCCGGAGAAGAAATAATCATAATGGGGTTCGAATTGACCGACCATCCAGTCACGCCTACGGTGATACTTGTAAATAGTCAGAATAGGTTTGTCAGATATCTCGAAAAAGAGCTTCCCCAAATGAAATGACCGGCCACGACAAGGGCCGTGTGATAGGACGCTCCCCGCCCGATGGCGCGTCACGCCAGGTCAAGACCGATGGTTGCCACAATGAATGAAATGAAGAACGATTTGCTCTACCTTCGACCAAACGTCCAGGTAGAACCGCTGTTTGATAACTGGTATGCCTGGTCGCACTTGATCCCACCGGCGACGGCGGCAAGAAACTTGACGGAGCGTCACTTGAAGAGAATGGACTCTTACATCAATGCTCCGCAGGTGCACGCCAGCGCTGTGAAGAACGCCAAACTCATTGGAGGTCCCTTCGTCGATCACGGAGGTAAGCGTGTCGATGAGATCAGATTGTTGAGGGATCGGACGCAACAACAGCGCCCTCACCTTATCGAGCTTTCCGACGCCATCGGCGCGTTAGATGAAATGCTGCGGACAAAGGCAAAGGGCTTCGCGCTGCAACCCTTGTATGAAATGGTGCCGGACATCCTTAGAGGCTACGTAGAGCTGGGCTATGACCTGAACAACAATCCCTCTTTCCGCATCATCGAGCCACTCCTCTACAAGAGCCGTTATTACTATCGTTCCGCTCAGAGTCTGATGCTCTCAGTGGTTACCGGAGACCAACGCCCGTTCGTCCTGAGCACGCCCCGGCTCGAGTCCGACTCGCTCTTCCACCTGCGCGCGCCGTTCGACGATGAGGTGGTGGACCTGCTTTTTCGGTTAAAGTCCTGCCCCCGGCCGTGGGGCGAAATAAAGGAAATGCTGCGGGCGCCCGAGGCTTCTGAGCCGCTTGTGCGCTCGTTTTTTACACCCGAAGCGCCTTTGCCATACACGCCTTACAAGGGAGACGGTGTGCGATGGCGCTACTTCGGCCACGCATGCGTTCTCGTGGAGACGCGAAATCTCAGCGTGCTGTTCGACCCCATGCTGAGCTACTCATACGAATCAGAGGTTCCGCGGTACACCTATATGGACTTGCCGGAATCGATAGACTACGTGGTCATCACACATAACCATCAGGACCATATGCTGTTTGAAACGCTGTTGCAGGTCAGGCACAAGGCCAAGCATATCGTCGTGCCGTCGTGTTCCGGCGGGTCGCTTCAAGATCCCTCGATGAAACTAATCTTTGAGAACATCGGGTGCAGGAATGTCATCGAGCTTCGTCAGATGGAAAGCCTCAATGTGGAGAACGGCTCAATCACCGCTTTGCCATTCTTAGGGGAGCACGCCGATCTGAACATGCACTCGAAGACCGCGTATCTGATCAGGCTCGGGAATCACTCGATGATATTCGCCGCCGACTCGTGCAACATCGAACCAAGGTTGTATGAGCATATTCATGACGAAGTGGGAGATGTAGATACGATATTCCTGGGAATGGAGTGCGATGGAGCGCCGCTGACCTGGTTGTACGGCGCTTTGCTAACCCGGAGTATAGAACGCGCGATGGATGAATCGCGCAGGCTTTCCGGGTCGAATTTCGACCAGGCCATCGACATAGTGCGTCGGTTCAACTTCAAGTCGGTATACGTCTACGCGATGGGGCAGGAGCCCTGGCTGGGCTATATCATGGGCTTGAAGTACACCGACCAGTCCCGTCCGATCGTTGAGTCGAATCGTCTGATTCGACAGTGTCTGGATGAAGGCGTTAACGCCGAGAGGTTGTTCGGACACAAAGAGGTGCTAATAGAGGAGCTGAGCTGCAAGCCACGCGCGCCATCGAGCGCCGTCGGAGTTGGTTGAGCCCAAGTCATAACAGTTGCAAGAGCCCTGCGGCTCGGGCGGCTGCAATTTTATTCCCAGGTGGACCCGAGTTCCAAAACTGCGTCGTCTTCTTTTGTAGTATCCAGTACAAACCAGAGAGCCGGCGAGATTGCGTTTGGCCTGGCGCTGGGACATCTTTTCGCCGGCGAAACCTCGTAATGCTCGATAGCAGCCTTCCACAAGAGCTGCGACCGTAACCGCTTGTTCAACCTATAAGCAAATCTCGAAAACGCTCACACGGGTTGTCCGGCGCTTCGCCGGATCGCTGTTTGTGCAGACACACACACACACTCAGTAAAGGTAATCAGTAAGGAGGTGAATCATGCGATACCGTGCGGTGAATCAGCTTATTTCCTTGACCGTGACGCTGACGATGTTCTCGATGTGGATGGCTGAATGCCGGCCGGGAATGGCGCAGACGGCCAACACAGGGGTCATTACCGGTGTGGCGAAAGATTCAGCCGGAGCCGTTGTGGCAGGCGCTACAGTCACAGTGACAAATAAGGCGACCGGGGTTTCGCGCATGACAACAACCGGCGATGCCGGAGCTTATGAGTTAACCCAGATAGTGCCCGGCGAATATCGCCTCGAGGTCAACCAAAAAGGATTCGTCAAATTCATACAGGAGTCGATAACCGTCAATGTTCTATCCCGCGTCACGGCCGATTTTGAGCTCAAGCCTTCCGGGACGGCCGAGCAGGTCACGATAACCGGGGAGGCCGCTCCGATAAACGAAACGACCAGAAGCGATCTGAGCGGCGTTATTGGTAAGCGAGAGATGGAGTACTTCCCGGTCAACGGACGCTCCTTTGCGTCCCTGGCTCTGCTTATCCCGGGTGCGACGGCGCAGCCATCATTTGACCCTGTGAAGGCTAGAACTGGTACGTTCTCCGTTGGCGGCTCCACAGGGCGCAACGTGAACATTACGACGGACGGCGGCGATAACAAGGATAATCACGTTGGCGGCACGCTTCAGAACTACACAATGGAAGGTATACAGGAATTTGCTCTCTCGACACAAAGGTTCTCGGCTGCAAACGGGCGATCCGGTGGCGCGCTGCTTTCGGTGATTACCAAGAGCGGCGGCAATGAGCTTCACGGGTCGGCGTTTGGGTTCTTCCGCGATGATAAGTTCAACTCGAACGCATCGGCGCTGCTCGCTGACGGCAATCCGAACTTGTTCGCCACCGAGGACACGGTCAAAGCTGGCTTTAACCGGCAGCAATTCGGCGGTTCCGTGGGCGGACCGATTGTCAAGAACAAGGCCTTCTGGTTTGGAGCAGTGGAGCGAACGCGCGAGAGAGGGACCTCAATCGTGCCGAGCTTCGCCTTCAATCAGATCAAGGAAATGGAGGCGCTCGGCTATAAGGCTGTGCGGTTCTTGCCCCAGCCGTTCGATGATACTCAGTATCTGTTGAAGGGTGATTTCGATCCAACCACGAGTCACTCTTTCGTGGTGCGCTATGCCGGCCAGAATAACCGCTCGAAGAACGATCAAGCAGGTTTCCTGACGGTATTCACCGACCAGTCAGGAGGTAATAAGCAGTCCAGCGACGTTGGAAGCCTGCTCGGCTCGTGGACCTGGATCGTCAATCCTGTGATGGTGAACCAGTTCCTCTACCAGTGGTCCACGTTCGATGACAAGCTCGCCGCAACAACCAGTCTCCCCAACCTGGCCTTTCCAGATGGAATAGTGATCGGCCAGAACGAGCATGTCCCTGAGCATACGAGGCAAAGGAAGCACCAATTTCACGACGACCTCTCATGGAACCGAGGAAGTCATGGCGTCAAGGGCGGGGCTGATTTTGTATTTGAGCCTGTGCTTGGAGGTTTTGACGCGGCGATGTCGACGCCGATCTACGAGTTCAACTTTACGATAGATCAGATCGTGCGCAATCCAAATCAGTTTCCGCAAGGAGTGTTCACCAATCAGGTTCTGCCGGGTCCGATTACCGGCTCCCCCGCCGACGTTGACGGGATTGGTGTTGTCGCCAAGATTTCTCTGGCTGGCGGTGATCCACACTTTGATTTGAGGGATGGGGCAAAACAGGTCTCCTGGTACATACAGGATGACTGGAGAGTGAGCCCACGCCTTACGCTGAACCTCGGCGTCAGGTACGATTGCGACATCGGCTTTGTAGACTCCGCTCACCAGAAGGACAACCGCGCCCTCAGACTCTTGCAGATTCTCGGGCACCCGCTTGGATCTCGAATAGTAAAGAATGACACGAACAATTACTCGCCCAGGGTCGGCTTTGCCTGGGACATTAAAGGAAACGGGCGGTCTGTTCTTAGGGGAGGGTATGGACTCTACTATGACCAGTCGTTCCTGGACGTTCCGTTGCATGCCGTTCAGCAGGCGAACTCCGAGATATTTGCTCTCGTTCTCAACGACGCACCAAATCTGAGCCTGACTTCCGCGCCCCCTGTTTTTCCCAGACCGCTGATAAACCCGCCCCTGGGGTTCGGAGAGATTACTAAAGGTGCGTTGATAGATCCGAATTTCGCCTCGCCTTACACACATCAGATGAACATCGGCTTCGCCAGGCAGATTACAAATGATATGGCCATCGAGTTTGACTATGTGCACCTTCTCGGGCTAAACGAGTTCACAGAACTGGATATCAACCCTAGGATCGGTCCATTGATCGGAGCCAGTCGTAGGACGTCGGTTCGCCCCAGGCTGCTGGATCAGGCGTTCGAAGCTCACCGCGACCGGATCGTCGCAACGTTCGGGCAGCCGGCTCCATTCGGCAGCATCTTCAGCATTCAGTCCGACGGACGCTCGCGATATGACGCCTTTACCGTCTCGTTCAAAAAGAGATACTCGCATCACTTCCAGTTGAATGCTCACTACACATTGTCGAGAGCGTTGGCATGGTTTGGGCGGATTGCCGACTTCGAGAGTCTTCCGCAGAACCCGTTCGACAAGTTCGATCCCAAGGAAAACTTTGGATACGGGAGCGAGGATGAACGGCATCGCTTCGTACTCTCCGGCATCTTCGACCTACCGCGGGGCTTTCAGATTACTTCCATCCTGCAGTTGGCATCGGCGCGCCCGTATAGCATCGTCCCCGACCCTGGTTCCGGTGCCGGCGGCGATATCAATCAGGATGGCAGCTTCAACGATCGCGAGACGCGTGATGGCAATGACCAGCACCATCTCCCTCCCGGCACCGAGCGCGGCGATAACTTCGCGCAACTCAACCTGAGGATCTCGAAGCACTTCAAGTTACGCGACAATAACAAGGAGTTGGCCCTGTTCTTTGAAGCGTTCAACCTGTTCAACACGGCGAACTTCGGCAACTCGTTCGACGGGACGGTCGGCAGCCCTAATTTCAAGAAGCCCATCAACTTTTTCGGAGCGACTGGCTTCTCTGAACCTTTGGGAATCCCGTTTCAGGCCCAGCTTGGGTTCCGGTTCAGTTTTTGAATTGCTGTGTGTTCCGGCTGCATCCTCTCGACTTACACCTTGCGAGTTCGCCTCAATAAGTCATATGACTAAACGACGTGCACCAACTCCGGCAGTTCCCGACGTAACCGTCTTAGGTCTGCTCAGGGCCCGCGCCAATCTGCTCGCTTTAGCGATACTGCTGATCGGCATCAACCGCACAGCCGGATTGGTATGGCCGTACCTGTCGAAGTACCTGATCGACGACGTAGTCACACGTCAGTCCAAGTCCATCTTGGCGGCCCTTGTTGCTGCGGGAGCCGTCGCGACTGCCGTGCAGGGTATTAGCGCATATGTGATAAACCGCACCATTAATCTCTCTGCCCTGCGAGTCGTGGCCGACTTGCGCAAGCGCATTCACCGCCATGTTTTGCGGTTGCCGATCTCCTATTACGACGGGAACAAGACAGGCGTTCTGGTAAGCCGGATGATGAACGATGTAGACGGTGTGAGAAACCTGCTTGGCGGAGGGTTCGTCACGTTTCTCGGGGCTATCTTGACGGCCTCCTTAGCCTTCATTGTCCTGCTGTGGATCAATGCGATCATGACGCTGATCGTGTTCCTGATTCTAATCCTGTTTGGGCTCCTGCTGAGAAATGCATTACATAAGTACCGACCTGTCTTCAGAGAGGCCAATAACATCAGGGCCGAGGTAACCGGGCGTCTGACCGAGTCGCTCGGCGGAATGCGGGTCGTAAGAGCCTACCGTGCCGAGTCGCAGGAACATCAGGTATTCGCGAAGGGAATCGATCGTCACCTGGAGAGACAAGTCAACGCCACCGCGGGACAAGGATTCCTGGATCTCATGGTCGTTCTGCTGACCGGAGCTATATCAGCCGCGGTCACCTACCTGGGCGCTAGCGCCATCATGTCAGGAAAGATGACCGTCGGAGATTTCTTCCGCTATGTCATGTTCATGGGCGTGCTCATCCAGCCGCTCCTGCAGGCGGTCTCGATAGGAACGCAATTCAACGAGGCGTTCGCGGGCCTGGAACGCGTCAGGGAGCTGCTGGGCGAGCCCGGGGAAGACGAGGATGTGAGCCGGTCTGTTTACGTGGGTCGGATAAGCGGCGAGGTCTGTTTTGAATCCGTAGGCTTCGCGTATGGTGGAAACTCGCCAGTCTTGCATAACGTCAGTTTTCGCGCCGAGCCCGGCACGATTACGGCTCTGGTTGGACCTTCAGGCGCGGGAAAATCGACGATTACCGGCCTGATAGCCGGTTTTTACAAGACGTCTGTTGGAACGATTTGGTTGGATGGAGTCGACTTATCACGCGCCAACCTGGATTCTTACCGAGCTCATTTGGCGGTCGTACCCCAGGATCCATTTCTTTTCAGTGGTTCGATCCGTGAAAATGTTCTGCTGAGTCGTCCAGACGCCACTGACGAGGAAGTTACCAGCGCCTGTCGTCTCGCGCACGTCGAGGAGTTTGTGACCAAGTTAGAGGACGCGTACGAGACGCTGGTGGGCGAGCGCGGAGTCAAGCTTTCGATGGGGCAGAGGCAACGGATCGCGATTGCCAGGGCCATCCTGGCCAACCCCAAGATTCTCATCTTAGATGAAGCCACCTCGAGTCTCGACTCCGTTTCCGAGGCGGTCATACAGCAAGCCCTGTCGTTTCTCTTACGCGACCGCACTACGTTCGTCATAGCGCACCGCCTGTCTACAGTCCGACGCGCTCATCAGATACTAGTCGTCGATGGCGGACAAATCGTGGAATCCGGCACTCACGAATCACTCTCTAGAGCCAAAGGCAAGTACTGGCAACTCTACTCGACACAGTACGAGCTGCAATCGAATCTTTTTCTGGCGCCGGGAGACGGCGAATGTCTCCCGGCTGCTGATTCCATGCCTCGCTACACTGGCGTCGATGCTGTCACCGAATAGTTGGTCTAACGCCATAACGAAATTGGGTCGGATTGTTGTGTACAAATCTGTACCGCGGCAAATCTCGCGCCTGCCGCACGAAGACCAGAAGCCACGCGCTTCTTAACTATTAGTCTTGTTCTAGAGAAGGAGGGGAGCATGTTAGTACTGGGAGTTCACGGCGGCTACAAGAGAATTGATGAAGAAAACCGGGCCGGATTCGCCCAACACGATAGCGCCGCGTTGCTCCTGAAAGATGGCGAGGTGTTGGCGGCCATCGAAGAAGAGAGGCTGGACCGGATCAAACACTCAAACTGCTTTCCTGTTAACGCAATAAGATATTGTCTCGGCGAGCAGAACCTTACGCTAAACGACATAGATCTGATAGCGACCAATCATGAAGAGCACACTAATTTGGGCGTTTACGCGAAAACCATCTTTCTCGAAGAAGCAGACCACCACATACCTCCGGATGGAAGAAAGTTCTTCGCCTCGTTATTCGAACGAGAGTTTGCCGTCGACATAACGTCGAGACTGCGCTTTTGCAATCACCACCTCGCGCATGCTTGGAGCGCGTATGCGCCGTCCGGCTACAGCAGCGCTCTGGTCGTCGTGCTTGACGGCGACGGAGATTGGCGTTCGGGGATGATATTCCAGGCCGAAGGATCGAAGCTGGTCAAGCTCAAGGAATTTGCCCTGAATCAATCGCTTGGCAATCTCTACACCGCGCTCATAAAACTGCTCGGCTACAATCGCTTCGATGAGTACAAGGTCATGGGACTGGCGCCCTACGGAGATCCTTCCGTCTATTCCGGAATGTTCGAAAAGTGCTATCAACTATTGCCCGAGGGTAATTATTCCCTCGCCGACCGGATGGTGTGGGTGACCCACTTTGACGCTGCTGGACTTCTAAGCTGCGCAAGGAGGAAGGGCGCTCCGTTTACTCAGATGCATATGCATATCGCCGCCGCGATCCAGGCGATGCTCGAAAAAATAGTGTTTCACATCTTGAACCATTATAAGACCGCTACCAGACAGGAACGCCTGTGCCTTGCCGGCGGAGTGGCGCATAACTGCACTTTGAACGGTAAGATTCTTTACTCGGAGTTGTTCAAAAGTGTGTTTGTCCAGCCAGCCGCGCATGATGCGGGGGGTGCATTGGGAGCGGCTTATTGGGCATTGAACCAGGAGCGGTCATTGCTTCGCGCAAGCAAGGCCCAGCATCTCTATCTCGGAACCGACATCGGCTCCGATGAATCAATAGCGGAGAGACTACAGCTCTGGGAGGAATTCATTTCCTGCGAAAAGGCGGAGCGCGTAGCGGAGACGACCGCCGAACTTCTGGCCAATGGGAACGTGGTTGGATGGGTGCAGGGGCGATCAGAGTTTGGTCCGCGAGCGCTCGGCAATCGCAGCATTCTTGCAGACCCGCGGCCCGCCGAAAACAAGACATTGGTGAACGAGATGGTGAAGAAGCGCGAGTCGTACCGGCCCTTCGCTCCGTCGGTGCTCGAAGAAAGAGTGCGGGACTTCTTCGACGTCCCGGAAACCCAAACTGAATACCCGTTCATGATCTTCGTCGTCCGTGTTAGGGAAGAGGCCAGGACCATCTTGCAGGCCATCACTCATCTCGATGGCACTGCGAGGCTGCATTCCGTCTCCAAGCAGACGAACCCGCTCTATTACGAATTGATCAGCGAATTCGGCCAGCGCACCGGCGTGCCGGTATTGTTGAATACCTCGTTCAACAATAACGTTGAGCCAATAGTAGACTCGGTGGAAGACGCAATCGTCTGTTACTTGACGACCGGGTTGCATTATCTGGTGATTGGGGACTACATCGTCAGCACGAGGGGAGTTGACTTATCTCATCCGGCGTACGGCAAGTTGGTTATCAGTCTTCCCAAGTCACGAATACTCGTTCAAGCGCAAAGGCAAGCAGGACCTGACCAGTGGAACACAGTCTTCGAGTTGCAGAACAGTGTGAGTCGGTTCTTTGCTCCACCGTCCATAACGATATCGAAGGAGATGTTCTGCATACTCCACAGAGCAGACGGACGCCAGCCGTTGTCAAAGTTGCTCGATGTGGAAGGCATTCGCGATCAAAAGGCAATCATCGAAGTAACCCAGGAAATTGTCGGATTATGGTCTCAACGCGCGGTCATAGTTCGCCCGATGCGAAGACGTTAGTGGGCAAAAAGCCGTCAGGCCCAAAGGATATTGAGCCAACAATCCTTTCGGTCTTATCCGCCGATGTAATCTAGACATCTTAAAAGCACAGGGATATACTGGCATCCCCAACCATGAGCCGCTGATCAAAGCCGGCTATTGAGCTGCTACGCAGTGCGCGCGACTTTTGGGGGCGTCTCGAATCGGCTGACAAGGAGGTACGGCATGAAGTTATCTCCGGGGCATAACAAGCAGGAAGAAAAGGCTCAAAGCAATACCGAGGGAGCGCCGCGCGACGGTAAGGAAATCGCGGCGGCCGCTAATGAGTCGGGACCCCCAGTGCGCCGTGAATTCGGCAGGGGCGATGTCGCCAATGAGGGGAGACCGTCGGTATGGGTATGGTTCGAGCAATTGGGACACGACCTGCGATACTCTGTTCGTATGCTGCGCCACAGTCCGGGTTTCACCTCCGTGGCGGTTCTTTCGCTGGCGCTGGGAATAGGAGCTAACACGGCCGTTTTCAGCGTGCTCGACGCTCTGATGCTAAGGTCGCTGCCGGTTCGCAGCCCTGAGCAGCTTGTCCAGATAAAAAAAGACGGCGACACCGTGAGGAGCTCCAATTGGCTCTACAAACCGTTCTTCGAGAACTACCAAAATCTCACCGAGGTGTTCGCCGATGTGTCGGCGGTCCGGGACGTCGATCGATTCAATGTGATGATCAATGGACCGGGTGGCGGCCTGGACGCGTCCAAAGTGCGGATTAGCCTCGTCTCGGGGAATTACTTTTCAAACATGGGCGTCAATGCCGTTGTTGGCCGGACCCTGAGGGCGGAGGATGATGGTGCGCCGGGCGCAAATCCAGTGGCGATGATTAGCTACGACTACTGGAAACGCCGGTTCGCGCTCGCTCCCGATGTGGTTGACCGCACACTCACCATCAACGGCATGACCTATGCCGTTTTGGGCGTGGCCGCGGCGGGTTTCTCCGGTGATTGGGTAGGGCAGCGCACCGACCTCTGGATTCCGGTCGCGATGTACGGCCAAGTGATGACCGACCCAAGAGGCGTTGAAGGAGCCATCGTGCGGCTCGTGGGGCGGCTGAAGCCCGGAGTCGCCCTCGAGCAAGCGCAGGCGGCCACGCAAGTGGTCAATAGCCAAATCGTTGCGGCGAGCGGCTTGAGCCAGGAAACGATTCACCGTGATGGTCTCGATATTCCTGTCAGGCTGGACCTCGCCGCGCGGGGATATTCGCCTCAACGAAAGTCGTTCGCCCAGCCGGTCATTATCATCATGATCGTGGTCGGGTTGGTTCTAACGATCGCATGCGTGAATGTCGCGAATCTGCTGCTCGCCAGATCGGCTGCGCGACGAAGGGAGATGGCCATCCGTCGAGCCCTGGGCGCCGGGCGTATGCGAATCGTCCGGCAACTTCTGACTGAGAGCATTCTTCTGGCGGTCCTGGCGGGCGCGCTGGGCCTGGTATTTGCGGTTTGGGGTAAAGCCTTGATCGTTAAGGTCATGGCTTCCGGACCGGTCGTCGGCGCGGCATCCGAGCTCGTTTCAATTGATCTGGACCTCACGACGGATGCAAGGCTTCTCGGTTTCACCGCGGCAGTGTGCGTCCTCACAGGCATACTGTTCGGCTTGGCGCCGGCATTCCGCGGATCAAATGTTTCACTTGCGCCGGGTTTAAGTCAACGCGGCGCGGGGCTGGGCAAATCAGGAACTCGCGGCGGTCCGGCTAAATTATTGGTGATACCGCAGGTCGCGCTGTTGCTAGTGCTGCTCGTCGGGACGGGGCTATTTGTGCGCACCTTGCGAAATCTCAGGGCGCTGGATCTCGGATTCGATCGGGAACATTTGCTACAAATATGGACTGCGCCCCATCAGATTGGGCGCGTAGGTCCGGCGCTCGCCCCGCTTTTCCAGCAAACGCAGGACCGCCTCTCGGCGTTGCCGGGAGTGGTCTCTGTAAGCGTCTCGACGCGGGGCCTGTTGAATGGTCTCGAAGGCAATACCGGCACCAGCGAAGCGTTGAGGGTGGAGGGCCAGCCGCCCAAGACCGGTCAGCGATTGGCCCGGGCCGCGATAACGCCGGGTTTCTTTGACACCGTGGGCATGAAGTTGCTCGACGGCCGCGACTTTACGGACCGCGACACAGACACCTCGCCATTCGTCGCGATCATCAACGAGACAATGGCTCAGTTCTACTTCGGTGATGAATATCCCATCGGGAAACGGTTCGCCATGGGGCACGACGTGGGCTTCCCACGTCAAGTCGTGGGGATCGTGAAGGATGCGAAATACGACACGCCTCGCGAGAAAACCCCGCTGATGCTCTATCTTCCGTATCGCCAGGCAATAGGCCAATTGTTGTCCGACATGTGCGTTGCTGTCCGTACAACCGGCAGCCCGGCAAGAATGGCGGCGACTATTCGCCAGGAGTTTCAGGACGTGGACCGGAGCATGCCGGTCCTCAAGGTCAACAGCATCGAGGACCAGCTCACGGATGTGTTGGTCCAGGAACGAATGATCACGGCGCTCGCAGTCTTCCTGGGCGTACTGGCTATTCTTTTGGCCAGCCTGGGATTGTACGGGGTTATCTCCTACACGGTGGCGCGGCGAACCAACGAGATTGGCATTCGCATGGCGCTGGGCGCGACTGGCCCCGATATCCTTCGAATGGTCCTCAAGGAGACACTCGTATTGGTGCTCAGCGATGCTGTTCGGCGTCAGCGCGGTGGACCCGCTTACGATCGCCGCCGCCAGCGTTCTGATGATTGCTGTGGCCACGGTGGCTGGTTTGTTTCCGTCGCGAAGAGCGTCGCGCGTGGATCCGATGGTGGCCTTGCGCTACGAGTGAGGACAGTAAATTATGACCTCCATTTTGATCATAGTTCTAGCTTTGATCGTAAGTGCCGCGGACTGGCCGCAGTGGCGCGGTCCGAACCGCGATGGCATCTCGAGCGAAACCGGATTGCTCACTTCGTGGCCGACGGGCGGGCCGCGCGCGCTTTGGAAGACGAGTGGGCTTGGCGAAGGATACTCTTCCCCGGCTATTGCCGAAGGCCGCCTCTACACTCAGGGCCAACACGGCGGCAAGCAATCCGTCATGGCCTTCGAGGCGTCGACCGGCAAGAAGCTCTGGGAAACGCCGACCGCGCCGGCCTTTCATCACCAGCAGGCGGGAAACGGCCCACGCGGCACGCCTACTGTTGATAGCGGTCACGTCTACGCTATGGCTGCGGACGGCACGCTAGTCTGCCTGGACGCGGCCACCGGAAAATCGATCTGGTCCCAGAACGTGGTCCAGAAATACGGCGGCTCGGGAATAATGTGGGGGATGAGTGAATCGCCCCTGGTTGACGGTGACCGCCTGATCGTGACGCCGGGCGGACCCGGCGCCTCGGTCGTCTCGCTAAACAAACTGAACGGCGGTCTGCAATGGAAGACCGGCAGCGACGAGGCGGGTTATTCGGCAGCTATTGTTGTTGACATCGGCGGCGTGCGACAGGTGCTGGCGCTGACCGGTAAGTCCTTGCTCTGTATCAAGGAAGACGACGGCGAGTTGCTCTGGAGCTACACGAAGATCATCACAAAATGGCCTGGTATGGCCACGCCGATTTATCACGACGGTTACCTCTTTGTCTCTACGGCCTTTGACGCTGACTGCGCGTTGTTGAGACTCGGTCCCCGCACCATGTCCGAGGTTTACTTCAAGCACGCAGGGATGAACTACTTCTACTACTGGACGTCAGTGCTGGTCGACGACACCATTTACGGTTACTCGAACAGCGTACTGACTGCGATGGACTTCAAGACCGGTAAAGTGATTTGGAAGGATCGCAGCGTTGGCAAAGGCTCGGTGATCTATGCTGACAAGCACCTCTACGTGCTGAGCGAGGATGGGGTGATTGGGTTGGCCGAGGTGACGCCGCAAAAGTATAAGGAAATTTCTCGCTTCGAAGTTCCGATAGCCCAGGCTCCGGCCAGGACGCCGCCAGTGATCTCTAACGGTAAGCTGTACCTGCGCGTACAAGACAACCTGATCTGCTATGACATCAAGGCGCGGTAGTCCTTGCGCTACGAATGATGTGATTGGAGGGTTAGTCGCGGTTCGAGGGAACCAGACCGGCTTGCTAAGGCCTTACCCGCAACTCCGAAAACTGCGCTTCGAGCAGATTAGCTTCTGAGGCTCGCGTTCCGAGCATCCTGACGCCTTTCAAACAACTACACTCGATGCGGTACGAATACGCCGGACGCGACGGAACCGCGTGCGCAGGCTTCAAACGGTCTTGAGCGTTAGCAACACTCTCGTCTATACAGGACAATCTTATGACAAAGCACCACGTCGCTTTCGGATCTGCTCTCTTGCTTGGTTTATCAATCGTGTTATTGCTGGTTCACCTAAGCGCAACGCACATCGGTGGTTCCGACAACGAACCAAAGCTATCGAGCCTCCAGGTTGCGGGACTCCGAGAAAGTGTGACCGTTCGCCGCGATGAACGCGGGATCCCTTATATCGAAGCCAGGAGCCAGGACGACTTATACTTTGCGCTGGGCTACGTGACGGCGAGTGATCGCCTGTGGCAAATGGATTTGCTGCGGCGAACGGCGACCGGCGAGCTTTCGGAAGTTCTCGGGCAAGCCACGCTCGCAGAGGACAAACGCCACCGCGCGTTGCGGTTGGGGGTGGTTGCAGAGCAAGTCATGGAACGGCTGTCTCGGCCGGCTCGCGGGGCGCTGGAAGCGTACACCCGGGGAGTAAATGTATTCATCGAATCGCTCGATAAGTCGAGTTTGTCTCCAGAATTCCGGGTGCTGCAATACAAACCGCATTTGTGGCGCCCCACCGACTCGCTTGTAGTCGGGAAGCTGTTTGCCGAAACTCTGACCACCACATGGCAAACAGATGCGATGCGGTCGTCGCTCGCCGGCTTGTCGAAGGAGCGGCTAGGTGAACTCCTGCCCAGCACTTCTCCGCTGGACGTCCTAATAGTGGGGAGCGATAACTCGACCAGTAAACAGAAGGCTACTGGCCGGCCTGTGAGCCTCGACAGAAACCGACCGACTATGGTTAAAGCGCTCGACGAGGTTGCGCGAGTTACTGAAGAGATGCGGCGCTCGTTTGTAAGAGTCGGCCTTTACGCAGAAGATCTGGCGGCGAGCAACAACTGGGTCGTAAACGGACAGCATAGCGCCACGGGCAAGCCGCTTCTCGCTAACGATCCACATCTCAACCCGTCAGCGCCTCCGATCTGGTACATGGTGCATCTGACCGCGCCCGGACTCCATGTAGCGGGCGTCACCATTGCGGGCGTTCCGAGCGTAGTCATAGGTCATAACGATCAGATCGCCTGGGGCATCACCAATGTTGAAGCAGATGTGCAAGACCTCTATATCGAGACGTTTGATAGAGATAATCCTGCGCATTACATGACGCCAGCGGGCTGGCGCGAGGCTGAAGTCCACCACGAAGAGATTATGGTGCGAAAGAGTCCCGCCGACCCAGCGACTGAAGCGGTTGGGGTCGACGTGACTGTGACGCGGCATGGTCCAATAATCCTCGAACAGGATGGTCGTCGCTATTCGCTCCGCTGGACCTCGCTTGACCCCACAGCGAATGAGATCGAAGCGTATTACTTCATTAACCGCGCGCGAAACTGGCAAGAGTTTCGCTCTGCGCTCAGCGGTTACACGGGGTTCCCGCTCAACTTCGTTTACGCAGATGTGGACGGCCATATAGGCTACTGGGCGGCGGGCCGCGCTCCGATCAGAAAGGCGGGCCAGGGCGCTACTCCTTTCGACGGTGCGGTGAGTGAGGACGATTGGACTGGCTACATCCCATTCGATGCGGCGCCCCATGTTTATGATCCACCGTCTGGGATTATCATCACCGCAAATAACAGAGTAGTTGGCGACGATTATCCCTACTACATAACCTGGAACTGGGCTGCCCCGTATCGCGCACGGCGCATCTACAATCTGCTGACCGCAAAGGACAAATTGACCGTAGAGGACTTTCGGGCAATTCAGGCTGATACATATTCCTTCCCCGACGCGATCTTCCTCACCGAAGTCGTAAAGCTCGGGGGCCCGTTTGTGGATAGCTCGCCCGAATGGCGAGAAATACTTGCTGGCTTCAACGGATGGGATGCAATGATGAATGTCGATTCCCGCGCGATAGTGCTCTCCGCGGCAATGCGCGGCGCACTCCAGCGTCGCATATTGGAAAACGCTCTCGGGGATGATATGGCCCGGAGATATAGTTGGGGAGGCGCCGGCACCTTCCTCGACTACATAATCACCACGCGCCCGCCTGTATGGTTGCCCCGGGAGTTTGATTCTTACGAGGGATTGATCCTGGCTTGTTACAAAGATGCCCTTGACACACTTACAAAAAGGCTAGGCTCGGACAAATCACAGTGGACCTGGGGGCGCTGGTCGCAAGTCCGCTTTCAACATCCCTTGGCTAGCGCTCCTTCGTTCGGGGCACAGTTCGTGATCGCCCCATTTCCGCAGAATGGAGGGGGGCAGGCTGTCAACAGGGGCGCTTCGGTCTCTATGCGTTACATAGTCGACACGAGCGATTGGGACAACACGAGGCAGGGCGTGCCGCTCGGCGAGTCTGGAAATCCTGCGAGTTCGCACTGGAAGGACCAGCTTGAGAATTGGCGGGCTGTGACACCTTCTAGGTTCCCCTTCAATAAGAATCCAGTTACAGAGGCGACAAGGGAAACCCTAATCCTCAATCCGCAGGCAACCAATGAAAAGCATTGAAGGGCTGAGCAAGCGCCGAAGCAGGTCTCTGAGGCGGCTGCAAGCCCTAATGGGTTCACGTCTGGAGACGAGCCAGTTAGTCTTGAGCGGCTCGGGCCGATACCGTCTTGTGATGAGTATTGCAAACATGAAAACGCATCAAAAGCCTGTCAAGTGGGGAGGCCTCTTTTGAAGACGATATCGCAGATTGATATCCCCAGGCTTGTTTCTAGCTGGGCGAATCCCAACGCAATCGCTCGGCTGTTCTGCTTTCCGTATGCCGGCGGCGGGCCTCATATCTATAGGAATTGGCCTCAAATGCTGCCCCACGCTGTTGAATTCTTCGCCGTGCAGTTGCCCGGCCAGGGCGCCAGGCTCAGGGAACGGCCATACACTGATATCGCCAATGCTGTCGAAGACCTGCTGGGTCCGCTTGAGCGATATCTGGATAAGCCAATCAGCTTGTTCGGCCACAGCCTCGGAGCGTTGATATGCTTCGAGCTTGCACTTCGCCTTCGCGACAAGCACGGCATCGAGCCCGGACTATTAATTGTTTCCGGCCGCGGAGCCCCTCAAATTCCGAGCAATGCTGCTCTCACTTACAATTTGCCTGATCGGGAATTGATCAACGAATTGCAGAGGCTCAACGGGACCCCAAGAGAAGTTCTCGATCACCCTGAGCTCATGGAGTTGATGCTCCCAAAAATCAGGGCCGACTTTCAGATTTCTGAAACTTACAACTTCGTCAAGAAACCACCGCTGAATTGCCCAATTACTGTGATGGGAGGCGCTGACGACCAGGACGTGCCGCGCGATTCACTAGAAGCCTGGAATGAGCATACAAAAGGGCGCTTTACTCTGCACATGCTTCCGGGAGACCACTTCATGATTCATTCTGCCGAAGCTGCTGTCGTCAATTTAGTGAATCACGACCTTCGCCTAATGACCGGCAATTCAGGGAACATGCCGGAGTAAACTACGCACGGTCCACTTCTTCGATCGGTCAAATCACGCACTCACGTTGACCTTCCAGCGGCTGGATGAATCAATCCAGGAGTCATACGTTATGGAAAATGGAATATTGACGGCAGTAGGCAATACTCCGCTTGTCAGGCTTGAGAAGGTACTAGGCGATGTGCAGTTTCAGCTATTCGCCAAATTAGAGGCGCTCAATCCGGGCGGAAGCATGAAGGACAGGCCGGCTTTGAGCATAATCAGGCATGGAATCGAGACTGGAGCCGTTCGCCCCGGTACGGTAGTCATCGAATCGAGCTCTGGAAACATGGGCATCGGATTAGCTCAAATCTGCTCCTACTATGGGCTGCGATTCATCTGCGTCGTCGATCCGAAGACTACGCAGCAAAACATCTCAATCCTAAGAGCCTATGGCGCCGAGATTGACCTAGTACGCGAGCCTGACCGCGAAACTGGAGAGTTTCTCTTGGCTCGGAAAGACCGCGTCAAATATCTGATCGGCACAATTGAGGATAGCTTCTGGCCGGACCAGTACTCGAACATCTATAACCCGATAGGCCACTACGACACCCTGCGCGAGATAGTATCGGCGCTCGGCCGCGTAGATTACCTCTTCTGTGCGACCAGTACTTGCGGCACGATAAGAGGCTGCGCCGAGTATGCTCGACAACATGATCTGAGACTAAAACTAGTAGCGGTGGACGCAATAGGCAGCGTGATTTTCGGGGGTCAGAGTGAAAAGCGATTGATCCCGGGACATGGAGCCGCCGTGAGGCCCGCGCTGTTTGAACCTGGTCTCGCCGACAGGTGCATACGGGTTTCGGACCTCGATTGCGTAATAGGTTGTCGCCGTCTGGTGCGCCGAGAAGCGGTTCTGGCTGGAGGTTCATCGGGGGCAATAATCACTGCGGTCGAAAGTGTCAGAGGCGAGATCGCCCCCGGCTCTGTGGTCGTAGTCATTTTGGCGGACAGGGGCGAGCGCTACCTCGATACAATCTTTTCTGATGAATGGGTGATGGGTCATTTCGGAGATGTAAGTCATCTGTGGGAAGAATCCTTGCGGGAAGAACCATGCGTGATGGCGACATATTGATTCTACGAGGGTCTGAGGTTCAATCGATCCTCAAGGGGCGAGAGCTGGAAATCATGGTTCTCGTTCGAATTGCTTACGAACTCATGAAAACAAAGAAAGCTCACCGCCTCACTCTGTGTTCTTGCGATTCCCTCACGACGATAGAAACAGGATCATCGCTTTGCCGGCTTACATCGGGGGGATATTCAAAGTCGCCGGCATAAAGTGGGTGTCATCCTTTCCAGAAAACGTCGGCCTCGGGCTGGACCGGGCTTCTGCCGCTATTCTGCTGAATTGCGTGAAAACGGGACGGCCGCTCGCGCTGCTGGAAGGCTCAATCATCAGCGCGAAGCGGACGGCCGCTAGCGCTGCACTGGCCGCGCAATGCTTGCAAACGATCCCTAGGGCGACCCGCGCGGGGCTGATTGGGTGCGGGCTGATAAATTTCGAGATTGCCAGGTTTTTGCGGGCGGCCTGCCCCGAGATCACTTCGTTCGCAGTTCACGACCTGAATGCCGGGCGGGCCAGGCAATTTCAGAAAAAGTGCGGCGAGGTCTTCAGAGGCGTTGATGTGGAGGTGACAGATGACATCGACGCTGTCCTAAGTAGCTGCCGGTTGATTTCGTTCGCCACCACGGCGACCCGCCCGCACGTGAACGATTTATCGGGCTGCCACCCGGGCACAACTATACTGCACATTTCGCTACGCGACATTGCGCCCAAGGCGATCCTGTCCGCCGATAATGTCGTAGATGATCCCGACCACGTCTGCCGCGCTCAAACATCCGTCCACCTCGCGGAACAACTTGTGGGCAACAGGGATTTCATAAGGTCCTCGCTCGCCGCGATTCTTACTATGAAAGCCCGGCCGAGAAGCCACGACGGCCGCACAGTGATCTTCAGCCCCTTCGGGTTGGGAGTGCTCGATATGGCTGTGAGCAACCTGGCATATCGGGTCGCATCAGAGCAAAGCGCGGGACAAGAGATCGATTCTTTCTTGCCTCGATCCTGGATCGATCAAGAAGAAACCGGGAACCAGATAGAAGATCGGGCCGAGCGAGATATCGGCGAAGATCGCCAGGTCACCGACTGTCAAAGTTGAACCTGGCATCGGCATCTCAAAAAGAAGTCCTCAATCGCGATCGGGAAAGCACATTCGACCTCGGCCGCCGCCGTCAATGTCCGCGGAGGGTGGACGGCGCTTCCGATGAGTTTCAGCGGCGAGCCATGCGCCGGATGTCTCGTAAGCTTTAAGGCAAGCTCATAGAACATGAGTTTCCCGAGCTCATCAGCGGGCAAAGACACAAACATAGGTCTAAGTTCGCGACCGAATCCTTCGTTCAGCGCTGATTCGAAAATCCAGGGAGGTTAGACATGCCTGCAAAGCATCTGCTCTCAGTAGCACAACTAGGCCCGGACGATCTTGTCCACCTGATTGATAGGTCCATCCAGTTTGCTTCACAGCGAATCGCTGGGAAACCCCTTGATAACAGGATCGTGGGTACATACTTTCGCAAGCCATCCACTCGCACACGCACCTCGTTCACCGTTGGAGCGCTGAAGCTCGGTGCTCGAGTCGTAGCCTACGGCCCAAACGATCTTCAGATTGTTACGGGTGAAACTGTGGCGGACACCGTAAAGGTGCTCTCCTGTTACCTTGATGCTTTAGTCATACGCACGAATGAAGACTTCTCGGAGATGAGCGCCTGGGCGAGTCAGGACCAACTCTCCATCATCAATGCGATGAGCGAGAACGAACACCCCACTCAGGCAATCGCCGACCTCTCGACAGTCAAGGAGGCGTTCAACCGTCTGAAAGGCATCCACATACTCTATCTCGGCGAGGGTAACAACACGGCCGCGGCCCTTGCACTGGCGGTCGCGCAGATACGCGATATGAAAATTACATTTGTCACTCCTGAGGGCTACGGCTTGCAGGAGGCGATCTTGAGACAGGCCCACCTGTTGGCGCGCATCAACGGCGCAGCGATTGAGCATCATCACCGTGTGGACAAATTGCCGAAGACCGTAGACGTCGTCTACACAACACGATGGCAGACCATGGGCCAGCCGCATCCGGACCCTGACTGGCGCGAGAAGTTCATGCCCTATAGCGTGACGGCAGCGCTGATGAGTCGCGTGTCAAAGTCATCGGCGACTATCTTCCTGCACGACCTCCCTGCAGTGCGCGGCGAAGACGTCGCCGACGAAGTCTTGAACGGTAGGCAAAGCGCGGCCTGGCGACAAGCTCGTTACAAAATGTTCACCGCTATGGCCATCCTTGACTGGTGCATTGGCGCCTCTCGGGCGGAGCCCAAGGCCATCGTTCAGGCGGCCATACGGACCATCGCCGCACGCAATGACTCAATGTGACCTCTGAGAAGCTCCGAAGCGTCTGAAAGGGAACTTCAGAGACGAACATTCCACCGTTTAGTTGGCGGCGTCCGATTTCGCGAAGGGAGTGAGAATGTACATTCTCGGTATCTCTGGTCAGTATAGAGACGCATCTGTTGCATTGATCGGAGACGGCAAAATCATTGCCGCACTGGAAGAGGAGAAGATTGCCCGCATCAATCACATCGGGATAGATCAATGCGGCGGTTTACCCTACCGGGCCATCGAGTTCTGTCTGCAGTTTGCGCACATTGATATCGCCGCCGTCGATTACGTAGCCTACTATAACAAGCCCTGGAAGTCGGCGGCGCATCGCCTAAATTTCGATGCACGACGGGCGTATGCGAGTCCTGTGGATGCCGTCTTCCATAGTATTGCTGGCATAAATGAGCTTCGTGACAGATTGCGAACGCGGGAGCTTATCAAGCGAAAGCTCGCGGAAGGATCGAGAGTCGTCTCCACAGACCATCAGATTGCCCACGCGGCAAGCTCCTTTTACTGTTCGGGCTTCGATCGGGCGGCTATTCTTGTTCTCGGCGGCGTCGGAGACTTTGTGGCCATTGCGACGGGAATTGGAGAGGGAGCGAGGATTCGAATCCTTGATCGTATAGAATTCCCCACGTCGCTCGGATGGATCTACAGTCTGATGACCGGCTACCTCGGCTTCCGCTCCGATTGTGAGGAGCACAAAACACAATGGCTGAGTGTCACTGGTGAGCCCGAATTCATTGACGCTTTCCGCGACCTGATCAAGATCGATAGTCGAGGCATCCCGGCGACTAACTCTTCATATTTTGCTCCCCTGCGCCGGGGTGATCCGTTTTCTGACCTGTTCTATAAGAGATTCGGCGATCATTTGCGGCGCAGAAATGGACACGCGAGTGACTACACCCGTTGCGCAAACTACCGAGGACCTGAGGCAGATCTCGATGGCGGCGAAGACTGTGGCGGCGGCGAGTCCGCGTTGCTCTCATATCGTAGGAATGTAGCATGCAGCCTGCAGCGGCGTTTGGAGGAGGTTGTGCTGTCGATGGCCAAGAATCTGTGCCGGCGCCTAGGAACAGACGCTCTTTGTCTGGCCGGAGGCGTTGCGCTCAACAACCTTTTGGTTTCCAGGCTGGTCCGCGAATCCGGCTGCAAGCACGTGTTTGTGCAGCCCGCCGCCGGAAATACTGGATCCAGCCTGGGAGCGGCGCTCCATCTCTGGCATAACAAGCTGGATGGCCCGCCGGTCGAACCTCTTCGCCATGTATTTCTCGGCCCCTCGTATTCGGACCAGGAAGTAAAACAAGTACTCGATAACTGCAAGCTAACGTACAGATACTTAACCACAGAGCAGAAGCTTGTAGATGAGGTTGTCGAGCTATTGAGGCAAGAGCGAATTGTTGGCTGGTTCCAGGGACGCGCCGAGTTCGGCCCGCGGTCGCTCGGCGCAAGGAGCATTCTCGCTACGCCCTTGCAGCCCTACATGAAGGAAAACCTGAATCATTTCGTAAAGCATCGCGAAAGTTTTCGCCCCTTCGGAGTTTCCGTCCCTGAGGATCAAGAACACGAATTCTTCGAGGCCTCCGGACCGCTGTCAGAGTTTCTATTGACTGTATCCAGCGTCCGAGAGGAAAAGCGTTCTCTCATACCTTCCGCCTGGTTTGGCGACGGGCTGGTTCGCGTGCACACGGTGACTCGTAGGAGGAACCCGCTATTCTGGAAGCTCTTGAAGAAGTTTGGGGAACAGACTGGAGTTCCTATTCTGCTCAACACCTCCTTCAACCTTTTTGGCGATCCGATCGTATGCACACCGCGAGATGCCTTGCGCAGCTTCTATTGTTCAGGAATAGACGCCCTCGCCATTAACAACTTTCTGGTGATTAAATCGCAGTGATTTGACAGGCGCATGTCTCCTTAGGAGACTCCCGCCACGGCTTCTTCCTCGCCTGCGATACTGAAATCCAATCCCGAATGACTGATAGACTCGAAGAGCTCGAATGCGAAGGACCTCTTTTTTCTTCATTAAAGCCATTGCCAGTATCTGAAGCGACTGTCGCGGCGCTCTACAACAAGTGCCGCGGCGTAACCGGTTCCCGGAGCAAGTTCCACGAGAGACCAGCGAGAAAGTTCGTGAGAGTCAATTCGTGTGCCCAGCAATGTGGCTGGCTCGCCAGGTGCGAGTGAAACGTCAAACTTATCCAGAGGCAGCGATAGGCCCTCGCCCCTTGCCTTGATGTACGCCTCTTTGCGAGACCAGCAGTTAAAGAAAGCCTCAGCTTGCAACTGGACGGGCAGTGCGCGTAGCATGGCTACCTCGCGTGCAGAGAAGAACCGCTCAGCGATTGTATCTTCCGCCACATCGAGGCGTATGCGCTCGACATCAATGCCAAGCTCACAACCACAAGTCATGGCGAACAGCGCCAGTCCGTGCGAATGAGATAAGTTGAAACGCAGATCGTTGCGATTGCTCTCCTCCCTAAGATAAGGCTTCCCATGGGAGCTATAGCGGAAATGTAGTTGATGCGGATTCAAGTTTAGGTAAAGGCCCAGAATTGTTCGCAACACGCCGTGCGCAACGGTGAAATGATCGCGATCCTTCTCAAAGTAAAATCGTTGCGCTCTTTCTTGCTCTTCCGGCGCGAGCACCTCGCGCAAATTGCGAACGCGCGCCCGTGGCTGATCCAACGCCGCGCGCCAGACGTGAACCTCATCGTCAGTTAGCAAGAGGTCTTCTTGAGGAGGTTTCCACAACGGGTGTGTGTCTTCGCTTATGATCATTCTGAATCTCTCGCGTGTTGACGCAGCTCTCTGGCGATTGCACCAAGGACAAGCGAGCGTTGCATGTTTAGAGAGAAACGACCGCCCGGAACGATCCTCAGCGGGAGAGATGTTCCCTCCAGGCTTTAGTATACTCTCGCGTGTGCGCTCCCGTCCGCCCGACGTTCAGCCAGACTTGAGGACGATCGCCGCAGATTTGCCTCAATCAGCTGTGATGAGCGGTGCTTAGGGCCAGCAACTCAACATCTCGGAGAGACTGCCACACAGTGTCGATACAGCCGTCTTCTTGATCGTGACTCAGCAGCCGCGCTTTCAGTGCAAACTTCAAAAAGAGTGCACGCAATTACGATGTGTCACTCGGCCCTTGCTGCATTTATCGAATCTCCTAGCTGAGCATAGAACATACCCTCTCTTGCGTGGTTTTTGGCGGCATTATGGAGCCTTCACAGGTGATGGGCGGACCTCCCAAGGCATCAGAACATATCCGCCTAGATCTCAAAAAAAAATATCTGAAAGCCGCGGATGATCTTTCTCGTCAGACCTAGACTAACGGGCTGTCAGCGAAATTCAATGTGTAGCTGAATGTGTAGCTGACAATTCAAGCCGCCTCTCGGCGGCTTGAAAGTTATTGATTAATTTGATGAGCCGTGCAGGGCTCGAACCTGCGACCCGCTGATTAAGAGTCATTAGCAGATTAAACCTCCGTGGACCTCAGCACACAGAAGTAACGTTTTCCTTACCGATCGGACACATGGAGATTACGAGAGTCTTTTGCGCCTATACTTCCGGCCGGTGCTTGGGAAGAAACGTCTCACATCGGTGAAGCCTATGGAGATCCAGAACGTGATAACCGATATGGCATCGCGGGGCTTGTCGTCGAGAACAATCCAGTATGCTCATGTAGTTCTTCAAAAGGCTCTCAAAGAAGCGGTGATACCTTTTAAGCTCCTAACGAGTAATCCTGCCCGCGAGCTGAAGCTTCCACGCAGGGTGAAGAAGGAAATGAAAGCTCTATCCCCGGAAGCGGCGCAGGCTTTTCTGAAAGCGTGCGCAAAGACCAAACACGGTCTATTGCTTGAATTCGCCCTTATCACGGGAATGCGGCCGGAAGAATACCTCGCGCTTATGTGGCGCGATCTGGATTTGAAAAAGGGGACCGCTACCATACAGCGCGTTCTCGTGCGAAACAGGAAAGGTGGTGGATGGTCGCTTCAGCCTACTAAGACACCCGGCTCGCGGCGGTGCATTCCCTTTCCTTCTTATCTTGTTCGCAAGCTCGAGGCTCATAAACGAGCTCAGAACGAAGCAAGGTTAAAGCTTGGAGCGGCCTGGGAGAATAACGACCTGGTGTTCGCGTCGAACGTTGGTACTCCGCTTTCGATTCGAAATCTTCAGCGTCGCCACTTCAAGCCTTTGCTCGATAAGGCGAAGTTGGAGGACATTCGCACCTATGATCTTCGGCACTCCTGCGCCACGCTTCTTCTTGCGGCCGGTGAGAATCCGAAGGTTGTAAGCGAACGATTGGGGCACGCGTCGATTGTGTTGACGCTCGACACGTACAGCCATGTTCTCCCTACTATGCAGCAAGCCGCCACCGATAAATTGGAAAAGATACTGAAAGGATAAGAGTGACAAGCACCCTATGAGAGGGTGCTTGTCAGTAGTGGTCACGATAAGCCAACAAGTATTCCTCATGTACCTCCGCCGGAATCTGCATTGTGCGGCACGATCCATTGGATTCACACGCCATTAGCGCGAAGGGCTGGTGCTCACCGGCCTGACCGATGATTCTTCTTGGCTGGTCAAAATGACGTTACGGTCTAATGCAGCAGCATGCATAAAGCCGCGGACTCTCTGTCCTATGAATCAGCCAAAGTCCTTCTCACGAGGCGCGACCAAGAACTCTTCAAAACAGATGGCAGAATCGCCGTTCCTCACCGTCTTTTATTAACGACACGGGATATGAATTGGGGGATCGAGGAAATATCCCAGCGTGTGACCAAGCGAGGAAAACGACAAGCAAAGGGAACACCATGGCAGCAACGCTCGACGGGATGATAGGACACTCAACGGTGATGCGAGAACTGACGACCCTTGTTCTGAAGGTCGCACCCCACGATTGCACAGTTCTAATCCGTGGAGAATCAGGTACCGGCAAGGAACTCATAGCCCGCTCCATCCAAGACAATTCTCGGCGCGCCAAGGGTCCGTTCGTGCCTCTCAACTGCGGAGCAATGCCAGACGCTCTCACCGAATCCATTCTTTTCGGTCACGAGAAAGGTTCCTTCACTGGCGCTTCCTCTGATAGGCGCGGGCTCTTTGAGGCAGCCAACGGCGGCACAATCTTCCTGGACGAAATAGGTGAAATGCCATTACCGGCGCAGGTCAAACTCCTCAGAGCCCTACAGGAAAAAGAGATTGTGCGCGTAGGTGCGACCCGGCACGTTAAGGTCGATGTCCGGGTGATAGCCGCAACTAACCGGGATTTGAAGAGCATGCAGACATACCGTCATTGGCCAACCATTTTCTCGATAAGCTCTCAAGCCTACGTTGCCCGCGGCTATCTATGACCATCGAGGAAGATGTGCTGAGGTCGCTGGCAAGTTATGACTGGCACGGCAATGTTCGGGAACTCGAGAACATAATAAATCGCCTGATCGTGGTCGCGAGTACATCGACCATAACACGGGCTGATGTGGAAAACGTACTGGGCATACATCCAGGGCCGGCCAGCGTCATTGCTCAGACCCACTCGAATGCACACGCCGAAGCAAAACTAACGCTGCCCCCGAACACATCGCAACTTTGCGAAGATGAGACAATCACAACCTACATGAGGCGGGTTAAACTCGACGTACTTACGGCAGCAATCACTCAGTACCCCAGCAGAACCGCTGCCGCCGAAAGGCTCGGCTTAACCAAAGAGGCGCTCAAGAGACAGTTGCGATATCTGCGTAACGCTACCGCGCGCTCGATATCTACATTAACGAATGATCAGGAGAAGGTATGAGCAGACGAGCGAATAATCTACCGGAGAGCAACTATCCGCTGGTCAAGTGTCCAGCGGTTCCAGTCACTGAAATGTGACGTGAACACTCGGCAGCTCGACGAACTTGCCAAGTACATTAGCTACGTTGAGTCGGCTAGCGGAGACAAAATTCAACTCAGGATTGAGTTTTTGCAGGAAACCAAAAAGGACATACAGAAGCAGATCGCTTCTGCAGAGCGTCCTGCTCGGAACAACCTTGCAGCGTCCCAGCTCAAGTACGAGACCGCTTCGACGCTTGTCGAGCACGCCGAGAAAGTCCGTGCTCAGGAGGGGAGGGAGATGCCCCTGCCGGTCTTTGAAAGATCAGAGTTGGCCAAAATGAGCGTGATTGCCAATCGTAACAACGACGCCAAGCTCCTCGAATTTGTCTATCACGAAGTCAAAGACAGCTTGCTCGCTAATCCAAGTCGGTCAACTCTGTCTGAGGTAAAGGGCAAGGCTCTAATGGCCAGGTTGGACATGCTTAAGGCTGCCGATCGACTCAAAGCGACGATTGAGTACGGCGACTATCGTCAGCTTCCAGTTACCGATGCCCAAGGACTGACGTACACCACGAGCGTGAGGGAGGTTGAGCCAAAGAGTGCACTCGAAACGCTCATCAGACACTTCACGGACTCCCCGGAGAAGATGCGCGAGCGACAAGCTGTCTCCGACGCCAGAGCTGACCAGCTAAGAATGGCTCATATGCAGTCTCGAGATGCTCGTGACTACAGTGTCATAAGAGACAGGATTGCGAACGACTTCTATCGCGCTACTGGAGTCCGCGAGAAGGCTGTAGCGCCAACACTAGGCCGCGAACAGATCGCAGAGCTCAATAGGTACGCTGATACGTTGCCTTTCTTCAGTACAGATCGGAAGGAGTTCAAAGAGGCCGCTAGATCTGCTGAGGAGAGCCTTCTCCGCATTGAAACTCAGGAAGCCTCCAGAAAGGAAGCCGGTCCATTACGAGGTCACGACTATTCTGCGCGGACTATGGAACAATCCCCTTCCTCGGCCGCGTCAAACACAGATCGGTCTGATCGCGACAGCTATTCACGTGGTAGATGATTGGGGCGGAATGCAGATTATCGATCCACAACCTAACCTCTCAGGCACCGACTCTTCTCTGTTATCAGCGCTATGTGTTCTGATGGTCAGCCATAAAAGCTCTTCACAGGTTGTTTCGAAGAGTTGAGCCAAATCTCAAGCCCTATCGGCCACCACGGACTAATACAACATTTTGGCCATTCATCTACCCCTTATGACCGTACACTCTCCATTCTTGTAATACTCAGCGACTATGAGTCTGTATTCCCCTAAACGAAGCGGGCTCGATTTCCACGTCTGGTTCGGGTTCGGTGGGCCATAATACTCGTCGGCCTTTTCCCCCCTGCGGTTCATAACGATAATGTGAATCTTATTATCGTCTTTCGGTTTCGGAAGACGATCAACTGTCAAACTATTCCGATCAGGGTCAGCGTGGGGATCACTATTCGCGGGATCGCGTCCGCCACGGCTGATATAGGTGATCTCGCCGCGCTCCCGGTCGATGAAGTGTTTTAGTATATCAATGTTATTGAAAGTGAATTCGCCGAGTAATTTTGTACTGTCTCCGGCATCGTACAGTTGCGCTTTATGCTTTCCGAGTGGCGCCAATAGTCCGGACCATCTGTAAGCGCCATCGGTCAAACTTAGCTTCCGCGCTATTACTTCCTTATCTTCTCCAGAGCCATCGTCGCGTCTTTTGATGCGCAGCAGCACATTGGTCGGCAGTGGCGAAATGCCGTCTAGCTCCAAAGCCAGGACTGTTTCGGTGCAATTGCCGGCGTGGGGCAGAACGTATAGTGCCCCTCTCGGGGACCTCTGTTGCGCCGGGCATATTACTGCCCCGAACAACAAGAGGCAGTTAATCACTAGAAATCTGAGACCGGCTTTGCTTCGGGCATCCATAGTACCTCACAAGGTAAGAACTCCGCTTCCAGCTTAGAACAAGAGTCAAAGGGTGACGCATTGAAAAGCTGCCGCACGGCGAGAACCCGCGACCGCGGAACGTGTTTGATCTGGAAAGAGTTCAGTCTGTCATACACCACCAACTCACCGTCGGTTTGAGCGATCAAATAGACACAGTGGGTCCAAGTGGGATCAAGCAAGCCCACTTGCTCTTCGTGCTTTGTCGGCTGAGTTTTGGAATCAGCCAAGGGTTGCTCTTTTTCTCCTGTCTTTGACTTAGCCACTTCGCGGTCGATCTTGAGCGAGACCACTGGATAAGTGAAGTAGCGCCCAAGAGTCGCATAGACAAACGGGAACAACAATAATTGAAATACAATCACTACCTTCAAAATTGCACTGGTAACTCTTAGCAAAGGCCCTTCTGATTTACCGTCAACACCTTCAGCCGTTCTGACGACGGCTCCAGTAGCCTTCCTGAAGTAATAGAGATGAAGGATCGCCGCCGTTATAGCTATGATACTAAAAAGCAAGAGCGCCAAGTAAGTCGCGCTTCGCTCCTCACTTGTGCGCGATCGCGCGGTCGGGTTAAACCAGTTATTCCAGTCGCCGAATCCTGGCGCGTCCTTCTGAGTTTCAGTATACCTCTGGTAGACGCGGCGCACGTTGTTGTTTGCTAACCTTAGTGAGTCTTCGTTTTGCCAGTTCAACTCCGTACGATGATCGGGTTGTCCCTGCATCTGCTGGATAGCGGTAGGATCAACCGGCTGTAGCACATCTCTCACCTTGACTATATCAAGTTCTCGGTTGATGGTCAGGGCAAGGCTCGCAACAATGATAATATTCAGAGCTTCCCTTAAGGCCTTACAGAGCCGAGGCCTGTGGTTCAGAAAGCTCCGCAGCTTTTCCACCGGAAGCTGCAGCGTGAGAAGTAACAGGACAATGAGGCCCGAAAGGATCGTGACTAGTAGAGCCGGCCATTCGATCAGCTTCGGCCAGTAGTACCCAAGGCGAACCGGAAGTTGTAGTGACGAGCTGACGACAGAGGTGGAGTAGTCAGCAGCAAGTCTCAGGTAATCTAGTGGCTGGCCCATCATCTCAACACCAAGGAGTCGAAAGTAGGCGAGATGGACTAAGTAACCAAACAGATAGAGCGTGGCCGCTACGGCGACTACCAGCGCCGAAAAATCTTTCAAGAGATCCAATAGCGACTTGCCCACGTGTTCGGCTCCTGGGCTCTCAATCACCGGCTAGAATGAAACCTGCCCACAGCACCGGGTCTTGATTCTGCATTTTCTTCTTTGCTTCTTTCAACGCCTCTGTTGGTGATTTACCTTCAGATAGAAACCTGAAGAACCTGGAAATGAATATATCGGTTTTTGCGTCATCCCTGATTCTCCATTGTGTCAGCAATAGCTGCTTGCTGCCTGCGGCAAAGAATGCGCCCGTGAGGTTTGAAAACGACTCGCCGTATGAGCAAACGCATCCGCTCACAACATACCGAGTAGAACCTCCCCGCCCGTTCTTCGGGTCGATCTGTGTGTATTGTCCGATTGAATAATTGTCATTAGCCGGTGCCGTTTCACAGGAAGACAAGACCGTCAACTCCGCATGGTTGCGTAACCTGCTGAGAATCTCCCCGCTCGTCAAATGACCGTCTTCCCCCTCTCCAACGCCGAATAGTAAGTGGAAGCTAGCGTCCACGCCTTCGACCAAATAATTATGCGTGGCGAAGTGCAGAAAGCGAGCGCTCGCAATACCCGACGCATTCCTGTAGATCTCGGCTTCTGTAGCATTCGGCACTCTCACTCTTCGCGCCAGGGATTGAGATGCATTTTCGATCTCCGTTTCGGTGTGGATCAGACCGTCGCGCTCTGTACCGGCAAACCCAAACCCCGCATAATCAAGCTGGTAGGCAGGCTGAATACCTTTGCGGCGACTCTCTCGAAGATGATAGAACAAGGTAGCCGATGGGACATATGTGATGTCGAAAAGGTCCATCATCCTTTGACCATTGCTCCAGGGTATGAGATCAAACGGCAAGGCCGAGAGGTTTTGATCTGCCGCGATGATCAAGCGCCGATGGGTTGACAGACCGAGGGGCTCAATCACATCGCGATAAATTACACCCAGTTGGTCTGACAGGTCTGCGAGCGAGGTTCCTGTAACAATGTTCTGCTTTATCGTCTCGACCGCAGCAAAGAGATCCTCAGTCAGCATCTTAGTCTTAATCGGTTTCGGTGGCGAGTTCAGCAAGTCATCTCGTTGCAACTTCCAGACATAGACAAACCGGCGGTTGTTCGTATAAACGAACGACAGCAAAGTCTCATTATCCTTTAGGGTCTCGCGAATTTTGCTTGGCGATACGATCTCGCTCGCTAAGCTGGTGTATTCGGGCAAATGCTTAGCGATCTCGGAGTCCATCGCCGAGATGCTTGCATCTTTCTGGGTGCTGGAGATGAGATTCCCGTTTTCCAACCGCTGCCTGTTGCGGGCAATCCGCTCTTGCTTAACATGATCCATCAGGTTCCGAACCGTCTGGCGCTCCCCGGCGTCAAGGCGGGATAAGGCACTACTGATTAGTTGAACTCGCAGCAAACGAGACTTGATTTTTTCCATCATGTCCCACCCTAGATTCAAACAATTGTTCGTTTTGCAAAGATCGGGGTGGACAAGATGTGTATTGATCATGAACTTCACATAATTGCGGCTCATGTCTTTTATGACCGTAGATTTCCTGATTAACTCCTCTTTGGCGTCTGATGGATCAATGGTTGTAAAGGGATCAGCGAAGTTACTAAACGCTCGGTACACCTGCATGGCGGCAGGGAATTGATTTTGATCATAAAGATGCCCTGCCCTATCGGCTAGCGACAGAAAGGCCTCCTCGTAGTTGCCGATCGAAAAAGCCGCACGAAACTCGCCAAACGGATCCGCAACAGGCACAGCATATCGTTCTGTCTGACGTTGGTTCTTACCGCGCCGATCAATCTGAGAAACAAGGTTTATTTCTTGCCGGAGCCGTGGTCGGTTGCCGGACTGTGCGATAGCAGACCCGCAATATGGAGTGACTACAAACAATAGAATGCAGACCCAGGTTGGAGGCCTTGAGAACATCTCTTATCTCCGTTCGAGCCGGTAGTTGCGGTTCTAATCTCGCCAAGAGCTTATTGAAGACCGCAGCAGGCTTCTGTTTTGCTTTCCAAAACGTCCGGTTGGTAATTATAACATCATCCAACCAAAGAACTCTTCAACCACGAACTGACAGACTTGCAAGGATTTCAGATGCATTTATGTTCAACAATGATTTCATGGAAGGAATGAGCAGCTGAAAAAGGAGAGGGAACGCCACGCGATTTGCGTTTCCTGGGTCATAGACCGCGCCGCGAGGTGCACCCTCTCTAGCCGCTAAAGGAGAAACGTTTGTAGGTTCCGCGCACGGTCGTGGGCCCGATCGCGCGCAACGATCTTCAATCTATTCAGTCAGCTTCTAGTCTCTAACGTGTTCATCAGAAACTCGACCGCTTGAAGCGCGGAGCTTACCGTAAAGGTCTTGTCGATGCAGGTCCATTGTCCACCGGATGGCCCAATCCATACTCCTGAGTCTGGACCAATAGCGATGCAGCGCAGCTCATACTCGAATACTTCCCAGGGCTCTCCCGCAATAACCACGATTCCCGCGTCAGTTTCTACACCGTGGGTCCTAAGCACTTGCTGAACGTGCGCCTTGCTTTCAGACTGATTCGACATAAGCAAATAGGGGAGGCTTACCGAAGTGTCACTCTCGTGGGGATGTCACGACGCACACGGTTCACCTCCCTTTTCCAAGTTGCTAAAGGAGAGACCCCAGAACTTGTCGGGGTGCAGCGAGCAACGATCTCGCTAACGAGACGCATCAGCCTGTGTCCCTCGCTCCACT
>WNFR01000558.1_pt1 | contig 51810 bp, 54 predicted proteins | sample 5400221 | NCBI WGS metagenome assembly WNFR01 (sample SAMN13153357, study PRJNA577476) | soil metagenome | isolation source: 40 cm soil under Madrone tree | place: USA:California | collected 2016-06-14 | reverse complement strand
TCGGTTTATCCGAACCGGGTCGCCGTCGCTTATGGCGAACGGCGGTACAGCTGGCGTGAGGCCCTCGAACGCTGCCGGCGGCTCGCGGGGGCTCTGGCGGCGTGCGGTGTCGGGCGCGGCGATACCGTGGTGCTGATCGCGCCGAACATTCCGGAAGCCTTCGAGGCCCATTTCGGGGTGCCGATGTGCGGGGCAGTGTTGAACGCGCTCAACATCCGCCTCGACCCGGAAACCATCGCCTTCATCCTGCGCCACGGCGAGGCCAGGGTGCTGATTACCGACACCGAATTTTCGCCGGTGGTCACGGAGGCGCTGACGCGGCTCGACAAGAAACCCGTCGTGATCGACATCGCCGATGCGAGCGGGCCAGGCGGCGAGCGGCTAGGCGAGATGGATTATGAGAGCTTTCTGGCGACCGGCGACCCAACGTTTTCGGTACTGACCCCCAAGGACGAGTGGCAGGCAATCGCTCTCAACTACACCTCGGGCACGACCGGCAACCCGAAAGGTGTGGTCTATCACCACCGCGGCGCCTATCTGAACGCGCTCGGCAACATTCTCGTCTGGGGCATGCGGCAGCACCCGGTCTATCTGTGGACGTTGCCGATGTTCCACTGCAACGGCTGGTGCTTCCCATGGACGATCACCGCGCTCGCCGGGACGCATGTCTGCCTGCGCCGGGTGGAGGTCGCGGCAATCTACGAGGCGATCGCCCGCGAAGGCGTCACCCATCTCTGCGGCGCCCCGGTCGTGATGAACATGCTGCTCAATGCCGAAACGGAGCTGAAGCGTTTGCTCGATCGCCGGATCGAGATGATGACGGCCGGCGCGCCACCGCCTGCCGCGGTTATCGAGGGGATGGAAAGCCTCGGCTTCCACATCACCCATGTGGACGGTCTGACCGAGGTCTACGGTCCGGCTGTCGTCTGCGCCTGGCACGGCGAATGGGATGAGCTGCCCGCCGTCGAGCGGGCGCGGCTCAAGGCGCGCCAAGGCGTTACCTATCCGGTGCTCGACGAGCTGGCGGTCGGCGACCCAGCGACCCTTGCAGCGGTGCCGGCCGACGGCGCGACGATGGGCGAGGTTTTCATGCGCGGGAACATCGTCATGAAGGGATACCTCAAGAACCCGCGCGCCACCGAGGAGGCCTTTGCCGGCGGCTGGTTTCACACTGGCGATCTCGGCGTCATGCATGCCGACGGGTATATCGAGCTGAAGGACCGCTCGAAGGACATCATCATTTCCGGCGGTGAGAACATCTCGACGATCGAGGTGGAAGACGTCATCTATCGCCATCCTTGCGTGCTCGAAGCGGCGGTTGTCGCCCGCCCCGATCCGATGTGGGGGGAGACCCCCTGCGCATTCGTGAACCTAAAGCCCGAAGCAAGCGCCACGGCGGAGGAGATCATCGCGTTCTGCCGCGAGCACCTCGCCCGTTTCAAGGTGCCGCGGACGGTGGTGTTCGGGTCGCTGCCAAAGACTTCGACCGGAAAGATCCAGAAATTCGTGCTGCGCGAGCTCGCGAAGCGGACTGTGTAACCTGACAGGCCGCGGGGCGTTGGCCTGCCCGCCGGGGGTTGGGGCAGACTGGTGACCTCATCTAGTGCTCTGACGCGTTCAGATAGCACAGTAGCAGACTGGGTATGATGGTAGCGAAGCGGTGCTGGTAGCGCACCCTCGGGTTGGGTCGGGTGCCGGCGCCCCGTCGCTCGCAAAGAGCTACACCCCGCGGTTGGCGGGCGACAGGACGATCGGCTGCGGGCAGCGCAGATCGGCGCCACTGCCGGTTGCGCCGCCGCCCGTTTCGCCGGTGGGCCGAATACCCGGTTATTCCCGTGGAACCGGGAATTTTCTCGATTGTTCCCGAAAAGTGCCGTTCGGCCCAGAAAACGGCGTGGCAAATCAAGCCCTTGCCGGGCAATTCCCGTAGCCGGCTAAACGGGAATTTATTCGGGCCTAACCGGGAATTAAATACGCCGAATCATATCGAAGAACGGCCCGCGCGACAGCCGCGCACCAAAACAGAACCAGAAAGAGACCCATCGCTCCGTCCCGTCGAAATGCGATAAAATTCAGATGCAGCTGACGCGATCGTACCCCGAGACTTGGCCTTTTTTGCGGTGGACCAGCCCGTGCGGCGGCGGAGAAAGCCGCGCCGGCAGGGTTGCCGGCTGACCGCGCGATCCGAGTTGCCGCCGCGTTCCAGCACCGCATGAGCCGCCTTGTGAATCTTATGAATGGGTCTAAGCACTAGGGGAACGCCGTAAAAAAGTGTTTTAGAGGAAAATATCGAAACAAATGCATCCCGACGGGTATATCGAGCTGAAGGATCGCTCGAAGGACATCATCATTTCCGGCGGCGAGAACATCTCGACGATCGAGGTCGAAGACGTCCTCTACCGGCATCCTTGCGTGTTCGAAGCGGCGGTCGTCGCCCGCCCTGATCCGATGTGGGGAGAAACACCCTGTGCGTTCGTGACCCTAAAGCCCGAAGCAAGCGCCACGGCGGAGGAGATCATCGCCTTCTGCCGCGAGCATCTCGCCCATTTCAAGGCGCCGCGGACGGTGATGTTCGGGCCGCTACCGAAGACCTCGACCGGCAAAATCCAGAAGTTCGTGCTGCGCGAGCGCGCGAAGGGTTCTGTTTAAAGGTTCCACAAAAAAAAGGGCGGCCATAGCCGCCCCCGACCGACCTGATGGGTCAATTACATTGGGCAGATCTTCCAGATCACGCCGGTGCCCGGGAACTGGACGAGCGGACCCTCACCGGGAACCTGGAACTTGGCGGCGGGGTCGGATTGGCCGAAATCCCGCACCGCGCCGTAGTCCACGACGTAGGCGCAACCATCGGGGCCGAACCTGACGTTCGTCGGGCGGTTGAACCCGCGAAGCCCATCGGGGAACGCCTGCTCGAAGCCGATGTTGTGGGCAAACCGCTGGATCTTGAGGGCAAGCGGCGTGCCGGGCAGCTGGTTGAAATTGATCAGCTTGACCTCGTGTCCGGCTTCTTGCGCGGGTGCGGGGGGATTCGTGGGCGCGGTGGCATTTGCCGCCGAGAACCCGAAATCGCCCTCGAGCGTGTAGAGCGCCGCCCCCGGCTCAACCGGCCCACCAACAAAAGCATTGGGCACGAAGTCGATCCCGGTGAAAGACGAGTCCGCCGCCTCGATGGCGATAGGTGAGGTGATCGGCTGGGGCGGGAACGCCAGCACGTCGCGGATCGGAACGTCTTCCGTCAGAATTTGTGCAAGGCTCGCCGGCGTGCACATGCTGGGCAGATTTGCGGGGTCCGGGACACAGAGATCATCGCCCGGCCCGCCGACCGGGTTGAACACCGCTTGGTTGGTCGGCAGGAAGCCATAGCGGTCGGGCCATCCGTGATAATTCGGGCTGCCATCGGGGTTCTGAGCGTCTATCGACAGCTCCTCTGGGGCGCCGTTGGAGGGGCGCGCGCCGCGCTCGTCTGCGCCGTCCCCGCCGACGAGCAGCGCCCCGGCCAAAGGATGATCGTCAGGGGCGAAGCGTATCGCGTAACCGTTCCGATGCCCCCACCCGACGGGCTGAATCACGCCGGGATTATTCAAGAGTGCCCGCAGGGTGGCGCCATCACATACGCCCTGTCGCACTTGGCCCGTGAACGAATTGAAGAACGCCGGCACAGTTCCCCCGGGATTTCGGGTGTTGAAGGGAGAGTAGCCACTCGTCAACTGCCCGTTACCCGAGTCGAACAGGTTGTGGCTGAGCACGATGTCCTGACACGGGATATCGGACTGGTTCTTGCCGCTGCCATTGTCGAGACCGACGACGCCACTGTTGGTCGTCGATCCCTGCGACCAGTAGATCCACCCGCCTTTGAACGCCAACTGCTCGCTGGGGTGATCACCCGTCGGCAGTCCCGTGATGAACGGGGCGACCTGCCCCGTCATCTGGTTCACGATGACGATACGTGAGCTGTTGTTATTCCCCGTGGTACGGAGCGACTGGTTCGAGTCGGTCGCGAAGAGCCGCCCTCCCTGTAATCCATGTTCGAACGCGATGTCGATCGCCGGCCCTTCGGGCTGAAGGCCCGTGCCGGCCGCATTTGGTTTGCCTAAGGGGGTGCCGATCCGGTTTCCGTTCTGGTTGAATACCAGGATGTCAGGCGTGAACGGGTTGTTCGGGTCGAAGTCGCCACCCCCGAATGCCGATTGGTCATTGCATACGCTGGGCAGGCCGTGCCCGGATTCGAGAACCCACACTTGGAAGCTATGCGCATTGCCGAGAAACGCGATCCCGGTCGGAGCGTTCAGACCCGAGGCGAAAACCGAGACCTTGAAACCCGTTGGAAGGACAATGTCCTGGCCTTGGTCCGGATTGAATAGGACGGTTTCACCGTGACAGAGCGGGTTCGTGACCGTCGCCGCCGCGGCAACGCTCGGCAGCGCCAGGAGCGGTGCAAACGCGAGCGCCGCGGTCAGGGTGTGTGAACGATTTAATCGCATGGCGTAGATCCCCTCCCTCTCCCATGCACTTGGCAAGGGAAATGCTTGTTAAAGCTGCGTACTTCTCGTGTCCCGCAAAAGGGTTAGAGCGCGACAAGCCGCTCGGCGTGGCGAGCATGTCTACGTACAATCGACACGCCCGATTGAAGTTTATTCCACGCCGTATTAACTAAAAAGCAAAAATTTTAACCAAATGCAAAAAAATTGTGCCGTCCGCGGGGCGGCGCTCGGCCAAACCGACGGAACGGCCGACTAGCGGGGCGAGACAAGATCCGGAACGGCGACGCAGAGAGGCTGCGGTCAGTGCCTCTCGAGCTGGTAGATCTCGTCCTTGATGCGGAGCTTTTGACGCTTCAGGTCGTAGATTGCGTCCTGATTGGGAAGGGGACGCTTGTTTTCCTCATCGAGAGCGCGTTCGAGCGCGGCATGCTTCTCCTTCAGCGCCTCGATGCGATCCTGCAGCGACATGCACGGTCCTCCTGCTAGATGGTGACAGCGGCCGATGGTAGCGCCGGCCGTATCAGCCGGCCATAGACTACCTGACCCTTGGATCGCAAATATGTCGGAACGGTTAAATTCAAAGAGGCCGTCGTGGCGGAAATATCCGGAGGCCCGCGTTTGATTGTCGGCATCAGTGGCGCCTCGGGTGTGATCTACGGAGCGCGGCTGCTCGAGCTGTTGCGGCCCTTGCCGGTCGAGACTCACCTCGTCATGAGCCGGGCGGCCGAGGTGACGTTGGCGCTCGAAACCGATCTCAAGCCGGCGGCGATGCGGAGCCGGGCAGATGTTGTTCACGCCATCGGCGATTTGGCGGCGCCGATCTCCTCCGGGTCGTTCAAGACGCTGGGGATGATCGTCGCCCCATGCTCGATCCGCAGCATGGCCGAGATCGCCACCGGGGTGACAACGACGCTATTGAGCCGGGCGGCGGATGTCGTGCTCAAGGAGCGGCGGCGCCTCGTTCTCCTCGTACGCGAGACGCCGCTCCACACCGGTCATCTGCGAACCATGACGGCGCTATCGGAAATGGGCGCGGTGATCGCGCCGCCAGTCCCCGCCTTCTATGCCAAGCCGCAGACCCTCGCCGAGATGATCGATCAGACCTTGGGCCGCGTCCTCGACCTGTTCGGTCTCGAGGCGGGAGGGGTCAAACGTTGGGGCGAACCCTCTGTCGAGGGGGATCGCCGGCCGCGTTCGAGGCCGCGCCGCGGCGACGCCTGAGCGATGCGGTCAGTCTTCGCCGGTGAACGCTTCGAGCGCGTGTCGGATCGCTACCGCCTCCGTGCCCCCGACCCTTTCCGGGCCGAGATAGAGCGCGAAATTGTCGTGCGCAGCGGCAAGGCGGGCATCTCGAGAGCGGCCTGCGTCGCAAGGCCCTGCGAAGCGAGCGAGACGAGATTGAACCACTTTCTCAGCCGCAAGTTCGAGCGCCTTCACCCCGTCGCGCAAGCGCTGGACCTCGGCGTCGGGATTTTGCCCGAGGCTTCGCCGCAGCGCGCGCAACGGCTCCACTATATCGGCTCGGATCATACGAGCCGCACGCTCGGCCGCCCTCAGCCCGTCGTTGTCGAGCCCGCCTCGCCCCGAGACCCCGAGCCACAGCGCAAAAAGCATCAGGTTGACGTCGAGCCCGTCTCGGTCTTGTAGCGCAATCAGCGCCCGAGCGACGCCCGGAGCCACGTAAAAGGCCGCCGAAAATTCCCACAACGGCGGTTCATCGACGTCACCCATCGCCGAGGCAGATCCCCAACCCGCGCGCCGTCCGCACCAGAGCCCCATCGGGGTCAACGCATTGCGGCATCGCGATCGCAACCGCAAGCGGTACGTCGACGACCCGCCGGTTTTGCCAAGCCACCATACGGTCGAAGCGGCCGGCCGCGACCAGATCTACAGCGTAGACCCCAAAGGCTGAAGCGAGCAGCCGGTCACCTGCCGTCGGTTGGCCGCCGCGCTGGAGATGGCCGAGTACCGTTACGGACGAGATCCCCTGATGGATCGCGCACCGATTCGGCCACCAGGACGAGCGCAAAATTGCGCCCGCCGCGCCGCAGCCGGCCGATATGCGCCGCTACTATCTCGATCCGATAGGGAATCTCCGGGATCAGCACGACATCGGCGCCGCCGGCGATACCGGCGGCGATTGCGATATGGCCGGCGTCGCGGCCCATCACCTCGAGCACCATTACCCGATCGTGGCTCGCCGCGGTCGGCTGCAACCGATCGAGCGCCTCGGTCGCAACCGCGACCGCCGTGTCGTAGCCGACCGACGCTTCGGTATCGCGCACATCATTGTCGATCGTCTTCGGAATGGCGACGAGGGGCAGTCCGCCTTGTTGAGCCAACCGGCGCAAGATCGCAAAACTGCCGTCCCCGCCGACGCCGATCAGTGCATCGAGGCGCAGCGCGTGGTAGGCGTCGATGACCTCCTGCGATCGGTCGCGAAGGCTGCCGTCGGGCATCGGGAAGGCAAAAGGGTCGCCCTTGTTGGTGGTGCCGAGTATCGTGCCCCCGAGACGCATCATCGCGACATCGAGCCGGGCGGAATCGAGGCACTCGGCGTCGGGCGGCTGGCGCAGCAGACCCATCGAGCCGTTGCGGATGCCGAAGACTTCCCAACGATAGGCCGCCTCGGCGCGCAACGCGACGGCGCGGATCACGGCGTTCAATCCCCCGCAGTCTCCGCCACTCGTCAACAGGCCGATGCGTTTGGTCATGTGTCCCTGGCTCCGGTCACGCCCGATCGGCGATCAGTGTCGCGTCGGGAGACGGCGAGCTTTCGATACCCGGCTCCTCCGGGATGCTATAATGATAAGGAAATCTCTTGGCAGCGGCCATGGACCTCGACGTAGAAGCTTTAACGGCGAAGCTCGCCACCTTGAAGATCGAACACCGCGACCTCGACGACGTGATCGCGCGTCTCGCCGAGCGCGCCCCGCTCGACCAACTCGAGCTGCAGCGGCTGAAGAAGCGAAAGCTCTTGCTCAAGGACCAGATCACCAAGATCGAGAGCGAATTGTTGCCGGACATCATCGCCTAGCAGCCGACCTCTTGCCAGCCGGCCGATTGCCCGCGGCTTGTCCGGGGGCTCCGGCTCCTATTATGCTGTTCGTTCTACCTTGATCAGGGAAGGAACCGATGAGCGACGCCGGTCGGACGGTGGGCATAATTATGGGCAGCCAATCCGACTGGGAGACGATGCAGCACGCCGCGGGCACGCTCGACAGGTTGGGGATAGGCTATGAGACGCGTATCGTCTCAGCACATCGAACGCCCGAGCGATTGTACGACTATGCCCGGACGGCACAATCGCGCGGTTTACGCCTGATCATCGCAGGCGCCGGTGGCGCAGCCCATCTTCCCGGGATGGCGGCAGCGCTGACGCCGCTCCCGGTGCTCGGCGTGCCAATCGAAAGCAGGACCCTGAAAGGAATGGACAGCCTGCTTTCAATCGTCCAGATGCCGGCCGGGATCCCGGTTGCGACGTTTGCCATCGGCCAAGCCGGCGCGGTCAATGCGGCGCTCTTTGCGGCGGCGATCCTCGGCCTCACGGACGCCGCTGCCGCACGGGCTCTCGACGGCTGGCGTGAGGCACAGACGCAGGGTGTGGCTGAGCGCCCAGCCGGTCAGTGATGCTGGCCCCGGGCGCCACCATCGGGATATTGGGGGGCGGCCAGCTCGGCCGGATGACGGCGCTCGCCGCCGCCCGGCTCGGCTACCAGAGCCATGTCTTCACGAACGAGACCGACAGTCCCGCCGAGCGAGTCTGCGGCGCGAAAACCATCGCCCAGTTCACCGATCGTGAGGCGCTCGTGCGCTTTGCCGGCGCCATCGATATTGCGACCTGCGAATTTGAAAACATCCCCGCCGAGTCGGTTGGCTGGGTTTCAGCACTCAAACCGGTTCTGCCGAAGCCAGAAATTCTCGAAATCGCACAGGACCGGCTGCGCGAGAAGGATTTCCTCCGCTCCATCGAGGTGGATACTGCCGGCTACCGCGAAATTTCCGATCCCGCGGCATTGGTTCGGGCGACCCGCGACTTTGGCTATCCGGCCGTGTTGAAGACTGTGCGCATGGGATATGACGGCAAGGGCCAGGTGACTCTGAGCCCGGAGACCAAAGCCGAGGAGGCCTGGCGGCGGATGGGAGGCGAGATCGGCATCCTCGAAAGCTTTGTCGATTTTGCCTGCGAGATTTCGGTCATTGTCGCACGCGGAGGCAATGGCGCTTGGGCGACTTATCCGCCGGTCGAGAACCAGCACGTCAACCACATCCTCGACACGACGATCGCGCCCGCGCGAATCCCGGCCGAGACCGCGATGCGGGCCGAGGCGATCGCGCGCCACGTCGCCGAGAAGCTCGATCTCGTCGGGGTGCTCGCGGTCGAGATGTTCGTGACCCAGGCCGGCGACCTGCTCGTCAACGAGATCGCGCCGCGACCGCACAATTCGGGGCATTGGACGATCGACGCCTGCATTACGAGCCAATTCGAGCAGCTCGTACGGGCGGTGTGCGGTCTGCCGCTCGGCTCGGTCGAGCATCATTCCGACGCGGTGATGAAAAATCTCCTCGGCAATGATGTCGAGAAATGGCGCGAGGCGCTCAACGACCCGCTGCTAAAGCTCCATTTATACGGCAAGACCGAGATCCAGCCCGGCCGCAAGATGGGCCACGTCACTCGGCTGATCCCCCACCGCTGACGGTCATTCAGCGCAACGGACGCAGCAACCGGAACGGGTTTGGCAAGCGATCGATAGCCGCCTCGATACGGCGGCGTGCCGCACCGATGCGGGCCGCATCGGCGAGTCGCCGCCCGAGAAAGACGCGTGTGTCGGCAAATCCCGGCGACCGGTCTTCCAGCCAATAGAGCAGGGTAGCGCCATAGATCCCGGCGAGCGTGGCGCGCTTGGTGTAGAAGCTGAAATCGGTCGCGCTGTCCCCGGCGGCGTACCAGATGCCGTCGACCGTCTCATAGAGGAGGCGGAATGCCAGCGGCGCGTTTTGCGGCAGCGCCAAGACCGCGAGCGCCCGGCGCACCGCTTCGCGCCAGGGCTCGACAATCTCCATCCGGGTGTTGATTGCGAGCGCGATGCGCTCGGGCACACGCAGTTGGTCGAGCGGCAAAGTCTCTAGCCGATCGAGCATGCGCCGGTCCGCCCAGCGGCTGAAGCATGCGACAAAATCAGTCGGAGCGTTCGGGAAAAGCGCCAAGGCTTCGGCGGCAGGCACGCCGATACGCCGCGACGCCGCGCGCAGCGCCGCGCGAGACCAGCCGTCGAACGGAACATCGGGCAGCATCGCCTCGATCAGCGTGTCGCGCTGGCTCTCGGCGAGCGGGCTCCTCATCCCGTTCTCTGCTCGGCGAGAAAGCCGGCGAGGTCGATCGGGTGGCGCTGCAATTCCTCGAGAAAGACCAGCAGACGATGATCCGTCATCCGCTGCGGGTAGAGGATCCCGTCGAGGTGGTCGCATTCGTGCTGGACGACGCGGGCGTGAAACCCTTCGACCTCGCGCTCGATGACCTCTCCGTCGAGGCCGGTGCCGCGATAGCGCACCCGCAAATGCCGCGGCACGACCCCGCGCAACCCGGGAACCGAGAGGCAGCCCTCCCAGCCGAGGGCCCATTCATGGCCGAGCGTCTCTACCACTGGATTGATTAGCACCGTCAAATCCTGTGCGACGTCGCCGGACAGGTTAGTGAGACGCTCGTCGGGTACGCGGAATACGACGATCCGGTACGGCTCATGGACCTGTGGCGCCGCGATACCGGTGCCGCCGGCATCCTCCATGGTTTCGACCATGTCGTCGACGAGGCGGCGCACCCAGGGCGCCGTCGGATCGTCTACGGTGGGCGCAGCAGCGCGCAGTACCGGGTGCCCCATGCGGGCGATCTTCAATAAAGCCATGGCTGCAATATGTGACGTGGTTGGGCCTCGGTAAAGCGCCGGCACCGCTTATGCCGGCAGCCCGGCTTCACACCGGGCTGCATCGATGCTAAATATTGCCGCAGGCTGGCGCCAAGGTGGCCCGGCCAGACACGTGTCCTGTAATGGAGAACAGCCCCCGTGCAAGTCCTCGTTCGCGATAATAATGTTGACCAGGCGCTTAGAGCCTTGAAGAAAAAAATGCAACGCGAAGGGGTATTTCGAGAAATGAAGCTCCGCCGCAATTACGAGAAACCCTCGGAGCGGCGGGCTCGAGAAAGGGCCGAGGCGGTTCGGCGGCACCGTAAGCTGTTGCGCAAGCGGTTGGAGCGCGAGGGTTACTGAGGACACCATCCGACGGGCGAGGCTCTGCTTCGTCGGCGGAAGGGCAAAAAGGACCGGTCCGCCTGACGAGCCGCAAACCTCGCCTACCGGCGTTCGGCGGGCCCGAACGGTCGTGTGCAAAGCGTGAGGCGAGCAGCCCGTGCCTTGAGGCGCGGCCGGGCTCATTCGAGTGCCTTGACGAAGAGAACCGTCTTGGCGCGCTCGACATCGAGGATCGGCATGCCGTAGATCGGGGAAATCGGGTCGGTTTTGGCCGCGGGGTTGGTGACGTCATTGGCGCCGATCACGAAGGCGACGTCGGTCGAGGGAAAATCGCGGTTGATCTCGTCGAGCTCGAAGACCTCATCATAGGGGACATTGGCTTCCGCGAGCAATACGTTCATACGGCCCGGCATGTGTCCGGCGACGGAGTGGATCGCATACTTCACCGTGCCCTTGGCAAACGGCACGCGCCGGTCCCGCGACCCCTGTTCCGCCTGTTTTATCAGGTCGAGATCAGGTCTCGCCCACTCCCCTGCGGTGATTTCGCGCCCGTTCAGAGGCGCTCGGTGTCGTGAGCCTATGCCGGCGGCGGCCCAGCCTGAATAGGAATTCAGCATCGAAATGACGACCGGCATGTCGGCCCTGCCGATCGGCACGAATCCGCAACCAGAAGTCGCGTAAGGGATGGTTGGTCGCTGCGCCTGCAGCAAATCTTCAGCGGCATTTCTTGTATAGGTTGTGACTTCCACCGGGATCCCGGACCCGGACCGAGTTCGGGTACGCATCTGCGAAAACAAAAGCATATTGGTCCAATCCGTTCTTAACGGAACCGTCTATCTGACATCCTTTTACGGCGATTTTCCGGGCGCTGCGACCTAGCCCGGAGGATTCTAGTTCTGATTTATTTTAAATTCTCATCAGTTGCTTCGGCGAGCAAGGCGGCCGGCGCTTGAGCCGATGTGCCTGGGGTGGGAGATTGTCGGCTGGCACCGCCTTCCCCTCCACACCCTTAAAAAGGGTAGCAACATGCCAGTTCCGATCATAGACGACTCGGTCGTCAGCGGCATAACGAAGTTCCTCGAGGCGCTGAACTCCAGCGGCGGCACACCGATCGAGCAGCTCTCTCCCAAAGACGCGCGTCAGGTCCTGATCGATGCGCAGAACAGCGTACCGGTCGATCTTTCAGGCATCGAGAGGTCCGAGAAGACGATCGACCATGACGGCAAGCCGCTGAAGCTTCACATCGTGCGCCCGGCGGGTGCCGGGGGCGACCTTCCGGTGTTCATGTTCTTCCATGGCGGCGGCTAGGTCCTCGGCGACTATCCCACGCATGAACAATTTGCCATAAATGAGTTTATGCGACTTTGACAGGCGGCCGTGCGCGTCGTCGATCTAACTAGATTTAGAAAAGGTGGCCGAAAGCAATGGCAGCTTCGGCGTGCAGTGAAATACCCCGTTGATGACACCCTCCCTGTCAAAAAAAGATACTGCGCCCGGATGGCGAATGCTTAGGTTGACGACGACCGCGACGACAAGCAAGCTCTGAGAGAACGGAGTATAGCGATGTGCTTTCAATGTTCATTGGGTGACGAGATCGTTTGCGGGGCCGTGATAACGCACAGCCCCGGTCCGCGACCGTAGCGGCGGTGGGGGGAACGGATGGCGGGGGAAGAGGCAAAAGGGATCGCCGACTTAATTAGGCACCCAGTCGGCCATGGTTTCGTGTTGGGGTGCCGATAGGGATGGTGGTGGGTGGCGCCCTAGTTTGGTATTTCGTGTTACCCGGAGAGGCCGACAAACGAAACGCGGTTCTTAAATATCAACTAGAGAGAGCTGAAGAATCCACTAAAGCAGAGCAAGCAAAAACTAAGGAAGCAAATAATACATCAGATAATCTTAAGAAAACACTAGATCAACTATTAGCAGACATTGCAAAGCGAAAGGCCGCCGAGCCAGTCGCAGAGTGGTTTGTGTGGGATGCTGATAAGCCGACCAAGGTTCTAGATGGGCTCGAATTCTCTCTTTATTTACCGCCAACTCGCAGAGGCAACGAGTTCTCAGTACAAATTGATACACCAGTTCTTCCTCATGCCTTCAAGATTAGCAGCAGCTCTCCGATAGGATTCACATATAAGGGCAAAATATACTATCTGGTAGTCGAGCCAGCGCGAACGAGCGACGACGACCCCCGACTCCGGCTGAGGATTTTCGACCACCCACCTACTGGCGATCGCTGATCTCAAACTGCTGTTTGACCTACGACCGTCACGCCATCGTCTAACCGTGCCGATGCCCAAGAACGAGGCCATCGTATGTGCATAAATTAAGAATTATGAAACAAAATTAAACGCCTGAAACGATTGGGTGTTTTTGTTGCACAAGTTAGGTCCAAAAAGCAGCAAAGGTTAAATCACAATTCGCTCGACCTCATCGAGGCTGAGCTCGTCGCGCCGGCGATCGTAGAGTTGCGTCGTGCGCGTCGAGGCATGGTTCGCCATCGCGGCGGCCTTTTCCAGCGTACCGCCGTTCTTTAGATAAGCCGTGATCCCGGTTGCTCGAAAGCTGTGATTGCCGAGCTTGGTAGCGATCCCGGCCCTGGCCGCTCGCCGGCCGATCATCGCATACGCGTTCGCCTGCGGCAGCACTGTGCGCGTGAGCTCGCCGGTGCCGCGCCCGATCGTGCGGAACAGCGGCCCCTTGGGATCGTCGCGCAGTCCCGCGCCGTCGAGATAGGCGGTGAGGTATTCCTCAAGGTTGTGATGGCACGGCATCGCGTGGCGCTTGCCGCCCTTCTCGCGCAGGCGCACCCATAGCCGGCGGTTCTGCGTGAAGACATCCTCCACCGTCATCCCGAGCGCCGCGCCAATCCGGGCGAACGAATAGACCATGAGCCCGATCAGGGCGCGATCGCGCAGACCGGCATGTGTCGTGACATCGATGCTGTCGAGCAGCGCGCGCGCTTCCGATGGATCGAGCACCGGCGTTTGTCCGCAGGTGACGACGTGCCGGGGCCCGCGCACCGACGCGGCCGGGTTGACCGGCACCACCTGGCCGGTGACGAGCCAGTCGAACAAGTGGCGGATCGCGGCGAGCCGTTGCTTGACGCTTGGCGCCGCGAGCTCGCGCGTCGCGGCCTCGATCCAAGTGGCGACATGCACCGGTTGGACGGCGGCTATCGACGGCACGCCGGCGGCGACGAGTGCCGGGATGGCGAGCCGTGGGGACAGGGTCACCAGCTCATTCATGAGCGCATCACCGTATTCCAGTTAATTTCGTAGCCGGCTGCCTCAAGCTCGCGGCCGAGCTTTTGTTTCCAGCCGCCCGACGTGTCGAACGGTTCGTACACGACGCCCCCGAAGTCAGATGGTATTTCGAGCTCGCCGCGCTTGAGCGCGCACACTCTGTTGCGACCGAGGCGGCCGATGAAATAACCAAGTTCCAGCAGCACGTTTTGACGGGCGCGCGGTTGAGGGGTTCTCCCCTTCGCACACCCTTCATCATCGGGGGTCAGCAGTACAACGGCGAAGCCGACATCCCCGTGAGCCTCGACCTTCTCAATTACAGTCCGACCTTCGTTAGCCCTCTCGTGAAGGATGATTGCTTGAAACCCAAGCGCTTGAACGAAGCGCGCGACTGCTTCGCGTGCCCCCTCGTCGTGGCCGTGAACCACAAAAATCTTGGACGAGTCTAGCGCGGGCGCAGTCTCGGTTGCCATTGGCGCCGCTGCTTCGGTGATCCGTTCCTTGAGCGATGCAATCGCCTGCTCAAGCAAAGCGATAGAGCGGGCCTTGCAGCGGCCAAGTGTAACGTGAACCTGCCCGATGGGCACTTGGTGCGCGTAATTATGCGGGCCGTTGTCAAAGATCGCCGCGTCCGAATACCGGTTGTAGTCGAGGGTATTGGCCCCAAACGTGCGCACGAGCGCTTCGTCAACTGACGCGGCGAGCGCTTCAACGTGCGGGATATTGTACTGATCGGTCACGCTTGTCGGCTCGAACTTCCTCACCTCATCGAGGCGCTTTTGGAGCCGGTCGGTACCTTGGTGCATTTGCTGGACGGTGAGGTTGCCGGGTTGCGGTTGGGGAGGGGTAATACGGCGGGCCATGGCACTCTCGGAAGCATGAGATAAAGGACATTCTCATATATATGCGCAACGTCAACACCGTCCCTGATTTGGAAACCCCGCATAACACTGGGGTTGACCAATATCAGGCTGCTGTTGGATGCATCCTGGTATTGGTACTTTGCCAACCCACGCTTACTCCAGCGTCTTGACGATTTCTTCGCACATTTTCTTGGCGTCGCCGAAAAGCATCATCGTGTTGTCGCGGTAGAAGAGCTCGTTCTCGACGCCGGCGTAGCCGGAGGCCATCGAGCGCTTGACGAAGAGCACGGTCTTGGCGCGCTCGACGTCGAGGATCGGCATGCCGTAGATCGGCGAAGACGGATCCTTCGCCGCGGGATTGGTCACGTCGTTGGCGCCGATGACAAAGGCGACATCGGTCGAGGGAAAATCCCGGTTGATCTCGTCGAGCTCGAAGACCTCGTCATAGGGGACGTTGGCCTCGGCGAGGAGGACATTCATGTGGCCCGGCATGCGCCCGGCGACCGGATGGATCGCATAGCGCAATTTGACCCCGTCCTTTTTCAGCTGGTCGGCCATCTCGCGAAGGGCGTGCTGGGCCTGGGCTACCGCCATCCCGTACCCCGGCACGACGACGACCGAGCTCGCATTCTTCAGAATGAAGGCCGCGTCCTCGGCGCCGCCCGATTTGACCGAGCGGTCTCCGACCCCGGCGCCGGGCGCCAGAGCGCCGCCTTCGGTGCCGAACCCGCCGAGGATCACATTGAAGATCGAGCGGTTCATCCCCTTGCACATGATGTAGCTGAGGATCGCGCCGGAGGAGCCGACGAGGGCGCCGATGATGATCAGCAGGCTGTTCGACAGGGTGAAGCCGATACCGGCGGCGGCCCAGCCCGAATAGGAGTTCAGCATCGAGATCACGACCGGCATGTCGGCGCCGCCGATCGGCACGATCAGCAGAAAACCGAGCGCCAGCGACACCAGCAGGGTCAACCAGAACGCGCCTGCCGCCTCGGTCGACACGAAGAGGGCGATCAGCAGGATCAGCAGGACGCCGAGCGCCGCATTGACCAGATGCTGACCGGGGAAAACCAGGGGCCGGCCGGTGACGAGGCCCTGCAATTTGGCGAAGGCGACGACCGAACCGGTGAAGGTGATGGCGCCGATGGCCATGCCGAGCGCCATCTCCACGAGGCTGCTGCTATGGATCGAGCCGCGTGCCCCGATCCCGTAGGATTCGGGGAAGGTAAACGCTGCGGCGGCAACGCAAACGGCCGCCAGTCCGACGAGGCTGTGAAATGCCGCCACCAGCTGCGGCAACGCCGTCATTTGAATGCGCAGCGCGATATAGGTGCCCACCGCGCCGCCGATCAGGATGCCCAGAAAGATTAGCCAAAAGCTTACGACATGCGGTGTCACCAAGGTGGTGACCACCGCTATGACCATGCCGGCGATGCCGTAGAGATTGCCAGCCCGGGCGGTCTCCGGCGAGGACAGGCCGCGCAGCGCCAGGATGAAACAGATCGAGGCGATCAGATAGAAGAGGGCGGACAGGTTCTCGCTCACCGCGGCCTCGCTATCGCTTTTTCTGGAACATTTGCAGCATGCGCTGGGTAACGATAAAGCCGCCGAAGATGTTGACGGCGGCGAGGGCGACCGCGACGAAGCCCATGATTTTCGCAAAGCTGATGCCCACCGGACCCGCTGCGATCAGCGCCCCGACGATGATCACGCTCGAGATGGCGTTGGTCACGCTCATCAGCGGCGAGTGCAGCGCCGGGGTCACCCGCCACACCACGTGGTAGCCGACAAAAACCGCGAGCACAAAGACGGTCAGCTCGAAGACGAAGGGTGTACCGCCCGCTACGGCCGGCGGCGCTTGCACGGCCAGCTGCCGGGCCAACAACTCGAGGTTGTGCGCGAGCGCGCCAGCGTCGCCGGCGAGCTCGCCGGCACGCTCGGCCAGAGAGGCGGGTTCTGCCATCTCTTTTCTCCGTCAGCTGTTCTGGGTGGTCGCATCCGCCATGGTGGCGGGTACGAGCGCCGGGTTCACCACCGCACCATTTTCGGTCAACAGCGTCGCCTTGATGATCTCATCCGCGGTATCGATCTTGAGCGTAGCGTCTTTGTCGACCAGCAGAGTGAGGAAAGCCAACAGATTGCGCGCATAGAGTTGGCTCGCATCGGCGGCAATTCGAGAGGGCATGTTGATGTGCCCGATGATCTTGACACCGTTGGGGGTGGTGACGATCTCTTCTGCCCGGCTGCCCTCGACATTGCCACCGGCTTCGACGGCCAGATCGATGATGACGGATCCCGGAGCCAGCTCGGCGACCATCGCCTCGGTCAGCAGAACCGGCGCCCGGCGTCCGGGGACGAGCGCGGTGCAAATGACGATATCGGTCCGCTTCAGCGTCTCGGCGATCTTTTCGCGCTGCCGGCGCTGGTAATCCTCCCCCATCTCGCGGGCGTATCCTTCGGCGGTCTCCGCCGAGCGGGCGGCCGCCTCGTCGACGGTGATGAAAGTGGCGCCCAGGCTCTCGACCTGCTCCTTCGCCGCAGCGCGGACATCGGTCGCGGAGACGATGGCGCCGAGGCGCCGCGCCGTGGCGATCGCCTGCAGCCCGGCGACACCCGCGCCCATGACCAGCACTCTCGCCGCCTTGATCGTCCCGGCCGCGGTCATCATCATCGGAAAGGCGCGACCGAACTCGGCAGCGGCGTCGAGGACCGCTTTGTAACCGGCGAGGTTGGCCTGTGACGACAAGACGTCCATCGACTGGGCGCGGGTAATTCGCGGCAGGAGCTCCATGGCGAAAACCGAGATCCCGGCGCGAGCATAGGCCTCAACATCAACAAGGTTCTGCGCGGCCTGCAACAAGCCGATCAACACCGAGCCGCGCTTCAGATATTTCAGTTCGTCGATGCCCGCTTCGCCGTCGATCAGCGGGCGCTGGACCTTAAGGACGACATCCGCATCGCCCAGCGCCGCCGCCGCATCCGCCGCGATCGAGGCGCCGACCGCGGCAAAGGCGGCATCGCTGAAACAGGCGCCGGCACCGGCGCCGCTTTCCGCCACGACTTCCAGGCCCATCCCGACCATGCGCTTGACGGTGTCGGGCGAAGCCGCCACCCGGCGCTCATGCGCCCGCCTTTCCTTGATGACGGCGACCTTCATCTGGCGGCTGTTCCTGAATGGCAGGCCGAGAAACGCCTGCGCACAATGCCGCGTGACCCGAAGTTTGTGAAGAGTTAACCCGGTACAAGCGTCAGGCATGACGAGTTGCGGTCAGGGCTGCATGGACGACCGAATGCCGTGTCCTCGAACCGCCCAATGTTCCGGTCGTCTCCCTTCCGCCTTAATTTGCTGGCGTGATAGGGTGCCGGTTGGTGTCGCGCCGCACCTCAAGGGCATCGCCCGCCTGGCAATACCAGCGCGATCCAGCCGCGCACTACTGCGCGGGGGGCGAGACCGGGAATAAGTCTTCGGGAGGTCCGTTGTCGCTTAGTCAAAAGTTGGTGGGATCGCCGGTACATCTGGTTTCGGGCAGAGATCCGGTGAGCATCCGTTTCAGCGATCAGCTGATCGCGGTTCTGCCGAGGCTGCGTCGGTTTGCCCGCGGGCTCACCGGTGCCGCTGCCGATGCGGACGATCTCGTTCAGGCGGCATGCGAACGCGCCCTCGCACGCCAGCATCAGTTTCAGGAGGGCACGCGTTTCGACAGCTGGATGTTTCGCATCGTGCAGACGATCTGGATCGATCAGATCCGCGCGCGAGATGTCCGGAAGGAGGATGGCGACGTTGCCGAGGAACGGCTGGGGTCGGACGAGCCGGTGCGCCGGGTGGAAGCGCGCCTTGCTCTCGATGAGGTTCGGCGGGCGGTCGATCGCTTGCCGCCTGATCAGCGGAATGCGCTGTTGCTCGTGACCGTGGATGGGCTGAGTTACAAAGAGGCCGCCGACGTAGTAAATGTGCCGGTGGGGACGATTATGAGCCGCCTCGCGCGCGCTCGCATTGCGCTGCAGCTGCAGCTCGAGGCAGGTGGCGGGATGCGCAGGAGTAGCTAGGATGCAGAAGCGCAGTGACCACCGTCTCATCGCCTATCTCGATGGCGAACTCGAGATGGCGGAGCGGCGCGACATCGAAGCCTGGCTCGACACCGATCCGGCGGCTCGCGAAAAGCTTGCGGCACTCGCCGAATCGGCAAACCTGGTGCGCCTCGCCTTTGACGAAGTCATGCATGAGCCGCTACCCGATCGTTTGATCGCGGCCGCGCGCGGCGAGACGGTTTCGTCGGAACCCGACGCGCAGGTCCTGCCATTCAAGCGGCGGCCAGGAAAGGGACGCACCCCGGCTGCGCGGCGCTGGTGGATAGGGCTGCCCGTAGCCGCCTCCCTCTTCGGCCTGCTTCTCGGTGGTGGTGTCGCTTACCTCGGCGTTGCCAAGCTGGCGCCTGGGGGCCTTGGCGGCAAGCAACCGGCAGTGGAGATGGCCGCCGCGGACAACATCTGGCTCGACAATGCCGCCGGGTACTTCAAGCTTTTCGTCAGCGCCGGAGACGGCGCCATGATCGATGTCCCGGCCACCGGCGATCCGCGCGAGGCGTTGCAGAAGATCAGCCAGAGCTTGCCGCAGGAGGTGCGGTTGCCGGACCTCAAACCCTGGGGCCTCAATTTCCGAGGCGCCCGGCTCGTTGTTGCCGAGGGCCGGCCGGCGGCGCAGCTCGTATACACCACCGACAACAAGGCGATCGGGCCCTTGACCCTGATCATCGGGTCCTCGAAGGAACCAGACGTCTCACCCGCCTTGGCTCGCCGACAGGACGTCAACCTGCTGTATTGGCGGCATCAGGGCCGCTCCTACGCACTCGTCGGCCAGTCCGATGTCGGCTATCTCTGGGGAATTGCGAACGACGTCGCGTGGCAGCTCGACGCAATCTGAGCAGCCGGCAGGAACCTTCCGTGCCAACCGGAGTACTCGGGCGCGTGGATGGCCGGATCAAATCCGGCCATGACGGCCCTTGGTCATTTTTAGGTCCATAGCTCACCGCCACACTGTCTAAGATTTCCTGGACGGTTTTGGCCGCTTCGGGCATGATCTTTGCGTTGCTTCCTGCCTACATATGAAGTCCGGTTCCGCTCATCTGCGCATAGACGAGAGCGAATTCGCGCGGGTGTCCCGAAAGAATAGGAGAGAAAGGCTCGCAATGGTTGCTATCGAATCGACCCCGGAAATGGCGGCTGCGGTCTACGCGACTATGGCGCGCAATCTCGCGGTAGTTCGGCGCCGGTTGGGCAGGCCATTGACCTTGGCGGACAAGATCTTGCTCGGACACCTCGATGACCCGGAACACCAGGAAATCGAACCCGGCAAGAGCTATCTGCAGCTCCGTCCCGACCGCGTCGTATTCCAGGATGTATTGGGACAAACCGGACTGCTGCAGTTCATGCAGACCCGGCGGGAAAAAGTCGCTGTGCCGGCCACCATTCACTGCGACCACCTGATCCAGGCGAGGGTCGAGGGCGCCTCGGATTTGCGGGAATCCCTCGCCGAGAACAAGGAGGTCTACGACTTCCTGCGTTCGGCGGCGGCGAAATATGGCCTGGGCTTCTGGGGGCCAGGCGCCGGGATCATCCACCAAGTCGTGCTGGAGAACTATGCGTTCCCTGGCGAGCTGATCATCGGCACCGACTCGCACACGCCCAACGCCGGCGGTCTCGGCGCCTGCGCTGTGGGGGTCGGCGGCGCCGACGCCGTCGAGGTCATCGCCGGGCTGCCTTGGGAGGTGCTCTACCCGAGGCACATCGCGGTCTATCTGACCGGCCAGATGAGCGGATGGACCGCCCCCAAGGACGTCATTCTCTTCGTCGCGGGACAGCTGACCGTCTCAGGTGGAACAAACGCGATCGTCGAGTACATCGGCCCCGGCGCACGGACGATCAGCGCCACGGGCAAGGCGACGATCACCAATATGGGGGCCGAGCTCGGCGCCACCACATCGCTCTTCCCGGCTGACGAGCACATGGCCAAATATCTGCGGGCGACGGGCAAGGGTGCTCTCGTGCCACTGGTCCAGCAGAACCAGCATCTGCTCGAACCGGACAAAGAGGTCGAGGCCGATCCCGCGAAATACTACGACCGCGTGGTCGATCTCGATTTGTCGAAGCTGGAGCCCTATGTGGTCGGCCCGCATTCGCCCGACAGAGCGCGCCCGATTTCCCGGCTCGCCGCCGAGGTAGCCGATCCGAGCAACGGTTTTGTCGACGAAATCTCGACCGCCCTGATCGGCAGCTGCACGAACTCGTCCTACGAGGACATGAGCCGCGCAGCGGATGTCGCCGAGCAGGCAAAAGCCCACGGGCTCAAGGCTGCCGTGCCGTTTTTGGTGACTCCGGGTTCCGAGCAGGTGCGCGCCACGATCGAGCGTGACGGCCAGATGCAGTCGCTCAAGGACATCGACGGCACCGTGCTGGCCAATGCCTGCGGGCCCTGCATCGGCCAATGGCGCCGATCGGTCGCCGCGGATGCGGTGCCCAACACCATCGTCACCTCGTACAACCGCAATTTCCCGCGGCGCAATGACGGTTCGCCGACGACGATGAATTTCATCGGCAGCCCGGAGATTGTCACCGCCTTGGCGCTTGCAAAACGGCTGTCCTTCAATCCATTGACCGACCCTTTGACCGATGCTGAAGGCAAGCCGTTCCGCCTCGACCCGCCCAAACCCGCGCCGGAGGTGCCGGCCAGAGACTTTGACCGCGGACAGGCGACATACGTCGCCCCTCCCGAGGACGGCAGCAGCATACAATTGCAAGTGGACCCCAAGAGCGAGCGGCTGCAGTTGATGGAGCCCTGGTCGGCTTGGGACGGCAGGGACTTTGTGGACATGCCGGTCCTGATCAAGACCAAAGGCAAGACCACGACGGACCACATCTCTCCCGCCGGTCCGTGGCTGCGTTACCGCGGCCACCTGGATAAGTTCAGCGACAACATGTTCATGGGCGCGACCAACGCCTTCAATGGCGAGGCCGGTACCGGGATCAACGTCCTCACCGGCGAAAAGGGAGAGGCGATCGGCAAGATTGCCCGGGACTACAAGGCCCATGGGATCAAGTGGGTTGCCGTCGGCGACCACAATTACGGCGAAGGCAGCAGCCGCGAGCACGCCGCCTTGTCACCGCGCCTACTGGGTGGTGCCGCGGTGATCGCCCGCAGCTTTGCGCGCATCCACGAATCCAATCTCAAAAAGCAGGGGCTGCTGGCGCTGACCTTCCAGGACCCGGCGGATTACGACCGGATCCGAGAGGATGATCGGCTCAGTCTCGTGGGATTGGAGGAGATGGCGCCCGGCCAGCCCGTCGAATGCCGTATCAAGCGCGCGGACGGAACAAGCGAGACGCTCCGGCTCAACCACACCTTCAGCGCGTCGCAGCTGGAATGGTTCCGCAAGGGCTCGGCGCTGAACCTCTTCCATCATTGAGGGGGAGAGCGGCTATTCGGCGGAGCCGGACTGGAGCTGGATGTAATTCTCAATGCCGATCTTGGTAATCAAATCGAGTCGCGTCTCGATGAAATCCACGTGATTCTCCTCAGCCGCGAGGATGTCACTGAACAGCTCACGGCTGACAAAATCGGACGCTCTCACAATGGGCAATCGCCTCGCGCAGCATGGGTAGCGCATTTTGTTCGAGTTGAAGGTCGCAAGTCAGAATCTCCTGGACATTTTCCCCGATCAGCAGCTTGTCGAGATCTTGCAGATTTGGTAGACCGTCGAGAAAGAGAATCCTCTCGATTATCTTGTCCGCGTGCTTCATTTCGTCGGTCGACTCGTTGTATTCGTAGCCCCCGAGCTTGGTCACGCCCCAATGCCGCAACATCCGCGCGTGTAAGAAATACTGATTGATTGCGGTAAGCTCATTTTTCAATACCGCATTCAAATGCTGCAAGACGGTCGTATCGCCGCGCACTATCGCCTCCGCAGTGGGTGGCACTCACGTCAGATGAGGGTGTCATCGTCCCGTCACAATCCCGCCGCTGTGATCGTCAGCTTGCGGCGGCTGCGGCATGATGCGATGGGCGCCCAATCTCGGCGGTTTGATGCAACAGCCGCCTAACAAAAGAGACGCACTTGCCGCATTGCGGCTTGGCGCCGAGAGAGCGATACACCATCAACACCGTGCGGTCTTCACCCTCGGCATGAGCCCGGAAGTCTCGATCGGTGATGCCGTTGCAGAGGCAGACGTACATTCTTGCAGCCATCCAAAATCGATACCGTTCATATCATCGCCGATGTGCGAACAATTCGCAATATCAACTGTGCCTCCGACGATCCACAGCGTCGAACTGCCGCATCAGGCAGCCGGCGCCGGTCGCGTCCCTCGCATCATGAATATGTCCAAATCTGGCTCTAGGGAGAGGATGGAAAAGTTCCCGGTCCGTTGACGTGCACAACGCGAAGAACCTTCTATCCCTCCGCATCGAAGCTGCCGGCGATCTCGAGCGAAAGCAGCTGGGATTTACGCTGCTCGAGCTTCTGGTCGTTCTTGCCATCCTTGGGCTGTTGATCGGGCTGGTCGCACCGGCGGCGTTGCGGCAGCTCGGCTCGGCCAAGGAGAAGGTTGCGCACCAATCGATCGAGCGCCTCGCCGGGGTGCTCGATATATACAAGCTGGACATTGGAATTTATCCGACAACCGAGCAGGGCTTGCAGGCGCTGATCACACGGCCTTCGGGCGTCGCCCGCTGGAACGGGCCCTACCTGAAGGGAGAGAAGGTGCCCGAAGACCCGTGGGGTCGCCCATTCATCTACCGCAACCCGAGCCAGCGGCAAGGGCACGAATACGATCTTCTGTCGCTCGGCCCGACCGGACAGCCTGGCGGCACTGGGGAGACCGCGGCGATCGTCAACGAGTGAGTGATGCCAGGGGAGCGGCGAGGAACGGATCTGTATCGACGCTGCTGCCCCAGGCGAGCACAGTGTATCCCCGCGGCAGAGTGGCCCCCGTGCGGACGACGGCGAACCGGATCACGCGCGCGTTCCCAGGGCCGGCTGCGAGCGCTGTGATCCGCACCGTTAGGAGATCCTGTGGCACCTGGTTCGGGGGGAGCGCAGCCGGGCCGCCTTGCGGCAGCAAGGCGAGGGCCGCCGCCACGATCGGGTCGACGGTAGCGGGGTTAGGCTCCTGCGGCCCGAACAGCGTCAAATGGGAGCGGATTGCTGCGAGCGTGGCCGGGGTCATCTCGAGCACTCGATCGAGTTCATCGAGACTCTCGAGCGGCCCGCCGGGCGGACCGTAATCGAGCCCCACCGCGCGATATTCCGCGAGGAGCGCGTTCTGCGGCCGGGGAGACGTTGCGGAGCCGACCCATTCGCTGATCGCGACTGCCAGACGACGTGCGCTTTCGGGATCGCTGCCGGTGACGCGCAACAGCGCTTCGAGGAGCGCGGGCGAAGCCGAGCTGGGATTGATCCACGAGGCCTCGTCCTCGACCCGCACCATGACGCGGCGGGTGCCGGCTGAGAGCTCGCGAGCGATACCGTCCACTGGCCACCGACGGTCCGGTCGCGGATCCGACAGGTTGAAGATGGCCTCAAAAATCGCCCCGTCAGCGGCGGCCTCCGCGATGGAGTTAGCCACGAGATTACTGGCGATTCGGATCTCGGTCCGCCCGCTCGCCGTAAGGTGCACGACGATGAAGCCGATAAGCACCAGCGTCCACAACACTATGATCAGCGCAAAGCCGCCACTCCGGCGGTAAGCCGTGGACGATGGCGGTCGTCCAGGCACGGACCTACAAACCGTTCGGGTTTGATACACCCGGAATGCCCTTGCGCTGCAATTGCTGCGGCAGGAGCCCAGCGTTGATCAGCTGGTTGCGGAGATCCTCGGTCAGCGCGCGCGCGTCGCGCTGGTCGTGCACGACGTGGGGCGTGATCAGGACGAGGAGCTCGGTGCGCATACGTGTGTTGTTTTGGCTCGAGAACAGCGTGCCGAAGATCGGAATGTCCTTGAGAAAGGGAAGTCCGCCATTTCCCTCGGTCGCGTTGTCGCTGATCAGGCCCGCCATCCCCACCGTCTGGCCGTCTTGGATAGCCACCCGCGTGCGAAACGTCTGATCGTTGAAGGTGGGCGAGCCGCTAACCGAGTTTACCGCCGCCGCCGCCACAGCGCTCACTTCCTGGGCGATGTCGAGAGTGACGAGGCCGCCCGAATTGACTCGCGGTGTCACCTGCATGATGACGCCCGTTGCATGATAGTCGACGCTGTTGACGATCGGGGCGCCCGTCGTCAGGGTGCTCGTTGCCGTCCCGGTCAGAACCGGCACTTGCTGGCCGACCTGCAAGCGTGCCGGCTCGTTGTCGAGGACCATGACCTGAGGGGCCGACAGCACCTTGACCTTGGTCACGGCGGCGAGCGCCTCGATCGCATATCGGGGGGTATGGCTGAGGATGAAGCCCGGGAAAGTCGCCGGAAAACTTAGCCCGCCCAGCGGCGAGAAGGGTGGGTTGGGTGCGCCCAGCGTGTCTGCGGTGTGGCCGATCTTCAAGAAGAATTGGGTACCGTATTGCAGCTGATCATTGAGGTCGACTTCGGCTATTGTCGCCTCGATCAGCACCTGCAGCGGGATGATATCGATTTTGCGCAACATCCCCTCGATTACGGTGTATTCGCTCGGCGTCGCGTGGATCAGAAGAGCGTTGTTGCGCCGGTTGGCGATGATGCGAATGCGGTTCTCCGTCGCGCCGCCGCCGGGTCCCGCCTCGGCTGACAGCGGCTCGGTTGCTGGGGGCGCGGCCTCGGCTGTCGGCGGCGACGGGATCCCCGCACCCAGGCCGCCCGCAGCCCCGCCAGCACCCCCGCCAGCACCCGGTAGCCCGATGCCACCGCCCCTTGTGCCGCCAACTCCTCCTAGGCCCCCTGCACCGGCAGCTCCCCCGAAACCGCTCGGGCCTCCACCGGGGGCGCCGCCAGGAGCGAGCGTCAGCTGCTCGGCACCAGGCGCGGTGCTACCCGGCGGACCGCCCGTTGGGGAGACATTGCGTGGCGTGAAGGCACGCTGCAGCAGGTTTTCGAGGTCTGTGCTCTGGCCGTTCTGCACGTAATAGACGTGCCAGGTACGCGCGGTCGCATCCTCGACCTGGTTCGTGAGCCTGAAAAACCGTCTCGCCGCTTCGATGTAGCGAATCTGTGACGAGACCACGAGAACGGCATTGACCCGATCCATCGGAAGGACCCGCACGACGCCTCCGAGCGCGCCCTCGCCTTGGGCCTGCAACACTCGCTCGAGCTCGCTTGCGCGCTTGGTTGCATCGCTGTCGCCCACCGGAAATAGGGCGTAGGATTGGCCCGCCAGGATATCGATGTCAAAAGCACGGACGAGGCCGACCAGGGTTTGGCGGACCGCTGCATCCCCGGAGATGATCAGCGCATTGCGTGCCGGGTCCGGGGTCACCTTGCCACCCTCGGCAACATAGGGCTCGAGGACTTTTGCAAGGTCCTTGGCAGAGGCGTACCGCAATGGGACGACCTGGGTACCGGCGCCGACCGCGTCCGCACCGGAGACTAGGTTGCGGGTGGCGCCTGCGGGCAGCGGGACGACCGCATAGACCCCGTTCCTTTCGACCACCGTTGCCCCGTTTTGATTGAGCAAGGTCTCGAGCGTGGGAAGCAATGCCTCGCGAGTTAGCGGCGTTCCCGTATCAATCGACCCGGTGCCGTGCACGTTGGGGTCGATCGTGTAATTCACCTTCAGCGTGGTGCCGAGGATCGTGCGTACGATCTCGCGAATGTCGGTGTCGACAAAATTGAGCGTGACGTCGCCGGCTTGGCCCGTCGTACCGGCAGTCCGTGGTGGCGCCACCACGGGTGCTGTTGCGACGCCGCGCTCTTCAAAGGCACGTTGCCGGCCACGATCGATCGGGATGTTACCACTGACCCGCGGCTGGGCTGCCTGCAGCTCACTCGGCTGTTCCAAGGGCTCCAAACCGGGCTGCGAAGGCAGCTGGCACGCAGCCAGCATGATCAGCGCGGCAGCGGAGGCTGTTACCCGCTTGGCTCGCGCCGCTGACATCATCGTTGCTGACGCAGTCGCGCTGGCCGGGGTGGCTCCCCAGGGGTGCCGATCGGGACAGCCCGGTTTGGCGGCCCAACACCCGCCACAGCCGGCGGACTGGGCGGACGCGGCCCAGCGCCTGCTGCCGGCGGGGTCGGAAATCGACCGCCGGCGGTACCGGGTGGAGGTTGCCCAGGAGGCGGGGCGAGGTTCGGATCCATCTTGGGCTGCAAGGTCTTGGTTCCGCTCGGGCCGGTCAATGATACCTCGCGCGGCGTGATACTTTCGATCCGCCAGCCGCTGACGGCTTCGCCCTCTGCCGCCCTCAACGGTTTGTCGCCGTTGACGGCGAAGATCGCGGTACGTCGACCGGGCTCGGTGACAATCCCGGTCAGCCTCGCATCGGCGAGATCAGAATCGGTCGCGGCTTCGGTGGACGCGCTCTGCGGAGGGCGCCGCGTGCTGCTGAACAGTGGGCGGGCAAGTGTTGTCGCCAGCTCATCGATCCTCGGGTTCTGCTGTAGGCGTATGGTCGGAGCGGTATCGGGCCGCGCCGCAACTTTGGCGACGGCAGCATCCTCCGTACCGGCGGGCTCGAGTTCGACGAATATGATCGCGCCAAACATCAGACATCCGCCAATCAGGAGCAAGAGGGCGAGGCGCTCGATCATGGTTTGGCGGCAACCGACTTTTCGCCGTCGCGGTAGCCATAGACATCGAGCCCCGCATCGAGCCCCGAAGCGGCGGGAGTGCCCGGCCGCCTCAGCACGCCATGAATGTGGAGGTTGTCGATCACCAGAGGCGGCGTTGCGGCCTCGAGTTTGGCCAGAAACTTGACCAAGGTCTCGTACGGGCCGCTCAGCACGTAACGCAGGCCGATGCGGCGATAGCCCGAGCGCGCTTCTGCCGGAAGGCTTTCGGTGCTGCCGATGGTGGCGCCGACGGTCGTGGCGAGTTCCTCGATGCGGCTCTGTAGGCTGGCTGCAGCGATCGCGTCGCTGGCGCCTTCGAGAGTGAGTTTACGGGTGCCGGCGGCAGCGCGCAGCTGCTCCACTCGCGCGCGCAGCCCGGGCAGCTCGTCCGCGGCCGCCTGCAGCCTGGGGAGCAGCATGCGCCGGTTCTCCAAAATGGCTGCGCGTTCTGCGTAGAGGTCGAGAAGCGGGGCCACGACTAGGAGATAAGCGCCTGCTAACGCGACAAACACTAGTGCTAATGCCAAGAACCGGCCTCGCGGGCCGGTTGGCAGGGATGCGAGCGCGGCTACGGTCCGACCTCCGCGTTGATCGTGAAAAGCTCCGCCCGGAGCGCTTCGAGGCGGGTGACCGGCGCTGAGAAAGCGGCATTGCGGAACTCGCCATCGGCAGCGAGCGCTGCAATTAATCGGGCAGCGCCGGCAGAGCGGCCACTGAGCGTCGCCTTACGCTGCCGCAGCTCCATCTCGGTCAGGTAGGTGTCGTCCGGTAGAACGCGCGTCGCGGCCGCTAACACCGCGAGCGGTCGCGCGGCTTTGTCGCGCTCGCTTTCGATGAAACCGGCGCTCCCGGACAACCGGTCGATTTCCTGGCGCAGGCTGTCGGCCTCGGCTGCTGAGGCCTTGCCGGCGGCGACTTCGGTCTTGAGGGAGGTAAGGGTCAGCTCTTGGCGCACGAAGGGAGTGGCGACGGTGGCCAGCGCGAGAACCGCGCAGCACGCCGCCGCAGGCCAGAGCGGGCGGCCGGAGGAACGATGTGCGCGACTGCCATCACCGTTTAGTGGCAAGAAAAAGCCCTCGTCGGGACCATCGGCTATTTCCACCCGCCTGGGCCGGATGCCAATTTGAACAAGAGCACTGAGCAATGTATCGAGATTCACCTTGGGAACCAGCGAGAGGCGCACCGACAAGCGCCCATTTTGGCGGTCAGTCGCTGTGACGCGATGGTTCCAATAAAGGTCCTCTGCCTTAAACGGCGTCTCTCGGTCCATTTCGAAAGCGAGGACCTGGTCTAGCTCGCGCTCCGCGGCTAGCGGCAACGTCACCGTCTTGCCCAGCACATCGGCCTCCCCGAGGCGGAGCACCGTCGTCCTGCCGGCTATGCGGGGTAGCTCCACCAAACCGACGGCGCCAAGACCAAAATGGCCGAGCGGCGTCTCCTTTCCGTTCCGCCGCAAGCCGGCTGCTACGGCCTCGACGCCGCGCCCCAGCGGTCCGATGGGGGTGATCACAATCGCATCGGCAGCAGTGATAGCAGACCGGCGCAGCTGCTGCGGCAGCAGATCCGCAAGCTGACCGAACCACCAAGTAAAGAACTCGCGCACCATGATCTGAAACCAAGCCGATTCAAAATCCGCTCGCCGCCATACTACAAAGCGGGACGCGCACAGAAAGGCCCTCAACCCATCAGCTAGCTGCCCTACATCAGATTTTCTTAATATGGCCCGATCAAGGCAACATTGCCTGGAAAATTCTGGTCTGCAGCAGCAAATCGGGCGCATGGCAATGCAAAGGCAACAGACACGCGGCGCCATGAAGCGAATCGCTGCCTGCCGTCAGAGCTGGGGGGCAGCGATCAGGTCGGGAAAGCGGCGCCGATCATCCTTGGCGAAGACGAGGCGAAGGCGAATGAGTTGGGGAATCGCGGGGCCATCCCATTGCGCCTGCCAACCCGTCGGTCGTTCCGGAGAGGGCGAGCCCCAATAGGCGAGATCGAGATGGTCGACGCCGCGAATCAGCTCGGTTTCGATCGGTTCCGGTGCGGGGGCATTGGACAATTCGTGGCGGTGCGGGATCCAACGCAATACGAGCCGCCCTTGGCGCAGCTCGAGCGTGATGTCGGCGCGCCGCGTGGTGCCGAGCCCGGTCGGCAGATCGCCGACAAAAGCCAAGCTCTCGGCGCCGCCCTTGAGCTCGGGGTTGCTCGCGGCAATCGTTGCGACGCCGGCCGGCGGTGGGGGCGCAATCTCGTTCAGAAGCCTGCGCAGCGTCCGCGCGACGGCATCGAGCTCTGCGGTTTCACCGACGCGGCGCGATTGCGCATCCCACAGCGCGAGCCCGGCGCGTACACCTTGAGTCAGCCCGATCATGAGGAAACCGAGCACCACCAGCGCCACCAGCATTTCGAGGAGCGTGAACCCCGTCTGCCGGCCGAGCGCGCACCGGTTCGCCGGACGCTGCCTCACCCGCCGCTCCCGGCCCCGCCGAGACGCAACGTCTTCAGCACGACCGATCGCTCGCCGGCATGCGCCGGCCACGAGATCGCGACCTCAACATCGAACAGCGTGGTAGTCGCGGGGGAGATGCCGTCTTGCCCCAGCGATTGTCGCGTGGTCAGCGGTCGGACGCGAAGTGTCCAGCGGTAGCCGGCGCCATCATCGCCGGTGAATTCACCCTCGACCAGGGCGGCATCCCGTCCGACCGCGGCGAGGTGCGACTGAGCACGCTGGACCGCTTCCTCAGCCCTTGCCGCGGTATCGACGGCAAAAAGCCCACCGCTTCCGGCGCGAAAGAACCCGACCAACGCCAACCCGGCGATTGCAAGCGCAACCACGACCTCGAGCAGGGTGAAACCGCTGCCCTGAAGCGACCGATCAGCGCACATCGGCAACTCTTATCCTTCCGGTCAGCCAATCGACGCCTACAGCCAGGCGTTGCCGTCCGTCGCCGAGCGTGATTCTGCCGCCCGTGGAGCTGCCGTCGGGGTTAAAGCGGATGTCGCCGGTGCCTGCCCCCTGACCCTCGCCTGTGATTGTCAGCAGCTCGATCGAAACATTGCCGGGAAGCCGGCGCTCTGCCCCGGTGCCGACCCGATAGCGATGTCCGATCAGGTCGAGGCCCAACACGACCGATCGGTTGCTTGCGATCGCCTCCGACCGCGCCAGACGCAACCCCGAGGCAAGCTCGGCGGCCGCGCCCTTGAGACCGAGTCCGCCGCTCCAGGGCGGTTTGTAACCGACGACAAGAACCAGCGCGAGGCCGAGGATAGCGAGGGTCACGATCAACTCGATCAAGGTGAAGCCGCTATGCCGGTCGGACTGGGGCCGGGCCGGCTCAGACTGCGAGATCATTGAGGCTCAGCATCGCCGTCAGCAGAGCACTCACGATCCCGGCTACGGCGAGGCCCATCACGATCGTGATCGTCGGCACTGCGAGCGCGACAAGCCGCTGCACCATCAGTCGCGCCTGCTCATCGTGGATATCGGCGGCCTTGAGCGCCATCGTCGCGAGTTGCGCGGCTTCTTCGCCGAGTTGCAGGAGGTGGATCGTTCGCACGGGAAACAAACCGGCCGCGGCGAGGGGGCGGGCGAGGCCCGCGCCACCCTTCGCGCCGACCGCCGCCGCTTCAACCGCTGCGGCCGCGGCAAGATTGCCGAGCGCATCCTTGGCGATGCCGAGCGCCGGGATCAGTGGTACTCCATTCTGCAGCAGGCTGCCGAGGGTGCGCGTGAGCCGGGCGGCCAATGTCTCGCGCATCAACCCGCCGACGACCGGCAAGTGCAGCAGCAATTGATCGAGCTTTAGCCGGTAGGCGGGCCGCAACAGCAGCTGCCGCGCGATGAAGCCGCCAGCCAGCAGTGCGAGCGCCAGCCATGGTGTAGCTGCGCCAACCACGGTTCCGAGCGTCATCAGGGCGCGTGTGGCAGCCGGCAGCTCGGCGCCAGCCTGCTCGAAGATCGGAGCAAACTGCGGCAGCACGTAATCGAGCAGCAGCACGATCGAGCCGATCGCCGCGACGATCAAGAGGGCGGGATAGATCATTGCCGATCGCAGATTAGCGCTTAGGCTGCGCTCGCGTTCGAGCAGTGTCGCAAGGCGATCGAGGGGCGCCGGCAGGGTGCCGCCCGCTTCACCCGCCCGGACCAGGCCGACGTACAGCTTGGAGAAGCTTCTCGGCTCGCCGCCGAGCGCCGCCGCGAGCGAGCTGCCGCCACGCACTTTGTCGCGTACGGTGGCAAGCACCGCCCGGGCGCGGGCATTCCGGGTGTTCTCGACGACAAAGCGCAGAGCACGGTCGAGATCCTGCCCCGCCGCGAGCATGATCGCCAGCTCCCGGGTGAGTTCGCCGAGCGCCGCCTTATCGAGACCGCGGGTGCGGCCAAGCTCGATCTGCAGAAGTTCGGCCAGGCCTCCACGCCGCTCGGCCGGGTCGGCGCGCAACACGATCTGACCCTGGCGCTGCAGCCTTTCGACGACTGCCGACCGATCCGGCGCTTCCATCACGCCGCGAGCGACATCGCCGCCACCATTTATCGCCGACCAGCGAAAGGACGGCATCTCAGCTCCTTAAGTGCGCCCTCATCAGAATGGCTAGGCTTCGCTGCGGATGCAGCGGACGACTTCCTCGATCGTCGTGTCGCCCTCGAGCACCGCCAGCAGGCCGCTGTCGAAGATTGGGCGCATGCCCTGTTCGACTGCGACCCGCTCGATGGCGGCATCGTCGGCGCCCTCGAAGATCAGGCGATCGATCGCCCGGTTTGGCACCAGCAACTCGGCGATCGCGCGCCGCCCCCGAAAGCCGGTGCCGCGGCAGTCGGGGCAACCTTTTGGCTGATAGAGCGTGATCGTTCTCGCCGGCGCCAATCGCTCAAGGCCGAACCGCTCGATCAAGGCACCCGGCGCGGGCTCTGGTGTCTTGCATGCGGGGCACAACCGCCGGACCAGCCGTTGCGCCAGCACCGCCTTTAGGGTGGCGGTCATCAGGTAATCTTCGAGCCCCATGTCGCGCAGCCGCGTCATCGTCGCGGCAGCCGAATTCGTATGCACGGTCGACAGCACGAGATGGCCGGTGAGCGCCGCCTGAACGGCGATCTGTACGGTCTCGAGATCGCGGATCTCGCCGATCATGATGACATCAGGATCCTGCCGCAGGATCGAGCGCAACAGGTTCGCGAAGCTGAGCCCGATCTGCGGCTTGACTTGGATCTGGTTGATTCCCACGAGCTGATACTCAATCGGGTCCTCGACGGTCACGACATTGCGCGCCACCGTGTTCAGCTTCAACAGCCCGGTGTACAGCGTCGTCGTCTTGCCGCTGCCGGTCGGCCCGGTGACGAGCACCATCCCGTTCGGCAGCTCGAGCGCGCGTTCGATCCCCTTCCGGATATCCGTTGGCAAACCAAGCTTCTCGTAGTCGAACTGGACGGCTGTGCGGTCCAGCACGCGCAACACAACCTTCTCCCCGTGCAGCGAGGGGATTGACGAGACCCGAAAGTCGATCTCATGGCCGCGCACCGTCAGCTTGATGCGACCGTCCTGCGGCAACCGGCGCTCGGCGATATCGAGCCGTGCCATAATCTTGATCCGCGAAATAATGGCGGCTTGTAGCCGCGCCGGCGGCGGTTCGATCTCATGGAGCACACCGTCATAACGATAGCGTACCCTCAGCCGGTCCGGGAACGGCTCGAGATGGACATCGGACGCCCGGGTTTCGACCGCCCGCGCGATCAGTTGATTGACCAGCCGGATGACCGGCGCTTCGCTCGCGAGGTCCTTGAGCCGCTCCGCATCCTCTTCCGCGGGCTCGGCGTCGGGCAGCACCTCGTCCAGCATCTCCTCGGCGTCGCCACTCTCGGCAAGCTCGGCATATAGCCGGTCCAGAGCGGCTTCGAGCTCGACCGGGATAGCGACGGCGACTGCCACCGGTCGACCGAGCACCGCCGCGACCGCGTTGCGGGTAAAGACGTCGAGCGGATCGGCCATCGCCAGGGTTGCGCGATCATCCGTTGCGGCGATCGGCAGCGCCCGCGCCCGGCGCAAAAATTTGGCCTTCAGGCGGTCGTGGAAGAGGGGCCTGTCGGGATAGTCAGAAGCCACGACAACCGGTGCCGCGATCAACTCAGCTAACGCCTCAGCAAGCCCGCGGTCGCTCATTAGGCCGAGCTGCGTGAGGACCTGGTCGAGCCGGCCGCCGGTTTCGCTTGCGACGCGACGCGCGCGGTCCAGTGTGCGCCGGTCTATCGCACCGGTCTCGACGAGGGTCGTGCCAAGCTTTGCGAGCAGGTGGGCAGTGTCCTGTTTGCCGGGAGAATCAATGGGCTCGAAGGTCATGACGGCGTTATATCATCGACGGGCGGGGTCGAGAGGCCGGCGCTGCCGCATAGTATAACTCACCGGCAGGCTTCGGAGCGAGTGCAAGTATACGGGGTGGAATTGCTCGACCGCATGGCCAACAGCGGTGTGGAGGGATTGGGCCTGTTGCTGGTTGCGCCCTTCGTCGGCAGCTTTCTCGGTGTCATCGTCCGACGCCTGCCGGAAGGGTTACCGATCGCCTGGGTCCGGTCGCGTTGCGACTGGTGTGGAGCAGAGCTGAGAGCGCGCCACCTTGTGCCGATCCTCAGCTGGCTCGCGGCGAAGGGCCGATGCTGTTATTGCCATCACACCCTCGGCTGGTTCTATCCGGGGATCGAGCTGGCTGCCGCCGCGGTCGCGCTGGCTGCCGTCTTATTTGACGGCGGACAGGGCGCCTGGCTCGATTGCCTCCTCGGCTGGTGGCTGCTCACTCTCGGCTGGATCGACATCCGCTGTTGGCTTCTGCCCGACGTTCTCACGCTGCCGCTCGTCGTCGTCGGCCTGGTCGCTGCTGCCTTGTTCGATCCGGAACAGCTGGCGGACCGTGCGCTGGGTGCGGCGCTCGGCTATTTGAGCCTACTGGCGGTCGCCGCGCTCTACCGAGCGTTGCGCGGCCGCGACGGGCTGGGCCGGGGCGATGCCAAGCTGCTGGCCGCGTCGGGCGCTTGGCTCGGGGCCAGCGCTTTGCCGCAGGTGATTCTTCTGGCCGCACTCTCGGCGCTGGCGGCTGCCGGCTGCCTATGGCTTGCGGGTGCCAGGCTTGGTGCCCATTCGGCATTGCCCTTCGGCCCCTTCCTTGCGCTCGCCACTTGGCTCCTGTGGCTGGGTGGCCCGTTTCTTGTCTGATCGAGATCGAGCGCTCAGCCGATCTTGGAAGATCGTGCGGTCTCCCTTCGCGGTCCGGCGAAATTCTCGCGGGGAGACACCGGCGGCGCGGTGGAACGTGCGTACGAAATTCGAGAGGTCGCCGAACCCGACATCGAACGCGACATCGGTGACCGAACTGGTGCCCTCGGCCAGCAGACGAGCCGCATGGCGCAGTCGGGAGCGGACCAGGTATTGGTGCGGCGTTACCCTGAGCACCCTTGCGAACAGTCGCAGAAAATAGAAGGGGCTGAGCCCGACTTCTCGCGCTGTACCGTCCAGATCGAGGGGCTCGTGCGAGTGCTCGTCAATCCACAGCGCCGCTTCCACCGCGCACCGCCGATCACGGGCGCCCGCCTCCGGGGGTTCGTGTTTTCGCCCTGAGACGATTTCGACGAAGCGGGCGGCGAACAAGATTCCGATTTCGTCGAGACCGACGGCGCTCGATCCCTCGGCGGCTGCCTGCGCGAGCTCTCCCATGACCATCAGCTCAGGCAGCGGCGGTACACAGCCTGTGCGCCAGATATCGGGCCGTCCGCCGGCGATTTTGGCATCGATCGTCTCGACGAGGGCCGGTGCCAGCACAAAGGACAGACATTCGTCTCCGCTTCCGTGCTCGTGAGTGCACATGTACTCGTCGCCCGGATAGCCGACGAGGATCGAGCCGGCGACCAGCTCGAACGATTTTCCCCGGGCGTGGTAGCCAAAGCTGCCCTTTCGCACGTAGGAGACGGAAAAGTCGTCATGCGCCTCGACGAACGGCTCGTCGGCCGGTCCGGCGCCGCATCGGTAATCGAAGATCGCGATCGATCCGCCTCGCAACAGCAAGGTAGCCATCAAAAATCTCCAAACCTCACGAGGTAGTTACGGTCGACGCGGCCGCGATGCCTGCTAAACCCGCCTGTTCGTATTGACCAGCCGGAAAGCGATTGTCACGAGATGCGGTCGTCCCGCAAAATCCGCAAGATGCACGAAGGAACCGGCATGACCGAGCGGCGAACCGTCACGGTATATTTCGACTACAAGAGCCCTTATGCTTTTCTGGCGAAGGATCTGGCCTACAAACTCCAGCAGGACGTTCCTGTCGAGCTCGATTGGCTTCCCTACACGCTCGATATCCCAAGCTTTCTCGGCTCCGCCAGGGTCGACGCCAGCGGCCGGGTCGTCGAGGAACAGCGCAATGCGCATCAATGGCGGCGCGTCCGCTACAGCTACATGGACTGCCGCCGCCAGGCTCGCAGGCGCGGGCTCGTCATCCGCGGCCCGCAGAAAATCTGGGATTCCACACTCGCCTCACGCGGCATGCTTTACGCCAAACATCAGGGCGATGCGATCTTGCGCCGTTATCATGACGCCGTCTTCGAGCGTTTCTGGAAGCGCGAGCTCGACATCGAGGATCCCGATGTGGTTTGCGCCGTGCTGGCGGAAGCCGGCGCCGATACCGCAGGCTTTCCGGCTTATCTGATCGGGGAGGGCCGGGAGGAGCTCGAGAACGTTTGCCGCGCTGCCGAGGCGATCGGGGTCTTCGGGGTGCCGACTTTTGTTCTCGACGGCGAGCTTTTTTGGGGACGCGAGCACTTGCCCGACATCCGCGAAATCCTCACGGAGGCGTCCGCCTAGTGCCGGAAAAAAAGACAATGGCCGTGGCTGTGCAAAGCAACAAGAAGGCCTGTGCCCCGAGCCTCGGCACGTCGAAACTCATAATCAGGCAAAAAATGCCGTAGCCCCCGAGGAGGGCCGACAGCAGGCGCAGCGCAAGGTGCGACAGAGCGAAGCCTAACATCAACCGCCCTCGTAGCTCGAGTGTTTTGACGCCGCGTCGTAGCCGATGAAAGACAATAGCAGCGCCTTGCGCTGTGGCGGCCACCCGGTGGCGCCATCCGACACGCCAGGTCGCGCCATTGCCTCTCGCATCTCCATGCAGCTACGGATGATCAGCAATCCGACGACGCTGTCCGCTGCGAGGGAGAGCAGCAACGGCGCGGTGGTCACGCCAAATATCGTGATCAATGCATCGACCACCACGAACCACCCGAGAAGGCGCCAAAGCCGCCGCAACTGCCTCTCCCCGACCGAACCCCTAAATACTAATTAAATCCGCTGCAAATTTCGCCAAGATTGATAGTTAAATTTGCTAAAATTGACTCGAGGGTGTTCTGGAAACGGCATCTGGTCAGCGGAAGTCGAGCCGAGCCGGACGCCCCTCGCGCCTTTCATTGGTTAATCGCGTAGTCCGCCAGCCGGGTTGTGCGGATTTGCGTCAGCCCAGGTAAGAGCCTCCGTTTACGTGCAAGGTTTGCCCGGTCACAAAGCCCGCGTTAGCTGACGCCAGAAAGACCGCCGCGCGGGCGATGTCCTCCGGTCGTGCCATGCGGCCGAGCGGGATTGCGCGTGCCATATCGGCCAGTTCCGCCTCGCTGCTGCCATAGCGTGGCTGCGCGGTGTCGGTAAGGCCGGGGGCGATCGCATTGACCCTGATTCGGTACGGCGCCAGCTCCAGCGCCATCGCCCGGGTCATCGAGAGGACGCCGCCCTTGCTCGCCACGTAATGCACGCCCCTCGGCGAGCTGCGGAAAGCTGCGCCCGAAGTCAGATTGATGATCACCCCCGTTCGCCCGGCCGATACCATTGCCTTGGCGACGGACTGGGCGCAAAAGCACGCGCCCTTCAGATTGACATCGAGCACATAATCCCAGTCGTTCTCCGTCATTTCAAGGAACGGGACGCGTGGGAACACGCCGGCATTGTTGACCAGAACGTCTATCGGGCCGAGGCCGTCTAGAGCAGCCAATACCATCGACCGGACCTGTTCGATCTGAGCCACGTCCGCCTTCACCCGGATGGCACGCCGTCCGCAGCCGCGCACCTGATTGGCGACCTGTTCTGCAGCGCCCTGGTCATCCAGCCAGTTGACCGCGATGTCGGCGCCGGCGGCGGCGAATTCGACTGCCATGGCGCGGCCAATCCCCTGCTGCGCCCCCGTCACCAGGACGATTTTCCCAGCACACTGCATTATCAGCCTCCAAAATCTGGCAGCACTCGACCAGCGCGTTTTTTAGCGTAAAGCAAAGTCCGCTCCCGGATCGGCCTTGTCGAAGAGCACGATCGGGACCAGGAGCCCGACCGGACCGGCCCCGGCCGACACATCTGCGCAAAAGTTCTCGGCATGCGGGTTGCAATTACCCTCATGAGCGAGCGGTCCTGTTCGCCGCCAGAGCGGGAAAGCGAGGTGCCCGATGACCGGCAGAACTATCCGCGATGTCGTCGCGACCGCGTTGTTGCTCAGCCTTGCGGCAAGCGCGCCGAGCTTTGGGCAAACCTTGCGCATCGCCATGACCGCGGCCGACATCCCGACTACCAGCGGCATTCCGAACAATGGCGGCGAGGGCTACCGTTTCCTCGGCTTTCCGGCCTTCGACGGGTTGATCGATTGGGATTTCACCCATACCGACAAGATTGCCGGCCTGACCCCGGGCCTGGCCACTTCATGGAAGATCGACGACGACGACCATACACGCTGGGTTTTCACTCTGCGCGAAGGGGTGAAATTCCACGACGGCACCGATTTTACTGCCGATGCCGTGGTCTGGAACCTGAAGCGCCTCTACGACGAAAAATCCCCGCAATTCGACCCTGCCGCATCGGCGATCGTGCGTACTTTCGTCTACATGCTCGACCGTTGGGAGCAGATCGACCCTCGAACGATTGCCATTTATACCAAGGCACCGTTCAGCTTCTTCCCGTCGATGGTCCCGAGCATTCTGATGGTGAGCCCGGCGCAATGGGAGAAATCGGGGCGAAGCTGGACCGAGTTCGCCAAGCAACCGGCGGGCACCGGCCCCTTTCGCATCACCCGGGTGGCGCCCGGGCAATTCGTCGAGATGAACCGCAACGAGGCCTACTGGGACAAGGCCCGCATTCCCAAGCTGCAAAAGATGGTCGTCACACCAATGCCCGAGGCGACGACGCGGCTGGCGGCGTTGCGTTCGGGGCAAGTCGATTGGATCGAGGTTCCGCCGCCTGATGCAATACCCTCGCTAAAGGCGGCCGGCTTTCAGATCAGCTTGTGGCCCTACCCGCATACTTGGCCCTACATCTTCAAACTGACGGACGGCTCGGCTTTCAGTGACCGGCGAGTGCGCGAGGCGCTCAATTACGCGATCGACCGGGATGCTATCGTGGAATTCCTCAACGGCACGGCAAGGCCGGCCTACGGGCTCTACCCGCCCGACACTCCTTATTTCGGCGCTCCGGAGTTGCGTTACGGTTACGATCCCGAGAAAGCCAAAGCCCTGCTGAACGCGGCCGGATATGGCCCCGATCACCCGCTCAAGGCCAAGATCATGATCTCGACCGCGGGCTCGGGACAGATGCTGCCGCTGCCGATGAACGAGATCATACAGCAGCAGGTGCGCCCGATTGGTTTCGACCTCGATTTTGATGTTGTCGAATGGGGCACAATGATTGTTGCCAAGCGGAATTTACCGACCTCCCCCGCCTCGCACGGCGTTGATGCACTGAATAACAGCCTCGGCTTCGCCGACCCCGGAGTGCTGTTTCGCTATTTCAGCAGCAGCACGTTCCCTCCCAACGGCATTAATTGGGGCCATTTCAGCGACCAGCGCGTCGACAAGCTGTTGTCGCAAGCCCAGGAAACTTTCGATCTCGCGAAGCGCACCGAATTTTTGGCGCAGGCCCATGCGTTAATTGTCGACGAAGCGGTTTGGCTGTTTGTCGTGCACGATCTGAACCCGCGCGCCATGTCAGCCAAAGTAAAGGGCTTCAAACCAGCGCAGAGCTGGTACCAGGACTTCACCCAGGTCACGGTGGAATGAGCGACTAGGTCGCCTGCCCAGCCATGGCTCGCTTTGTCGCGTTCCGGCTCTGTCACACCGTGCTGATTCTGTTCGGTGTGTCGGTCGTGGCGTTCGGGTTGATCCACCTGATCCCGGGGAACCCACTCGACATCCTGCTGCCGCCGGAAGCGCCGAAGGTGGTGGTCGATCAACTCCGCGCCGAGTTCGGGTTCGACAGGCCGCTTCACGTGCAATATCTCGCCTGGTTGGGTCGCGTGCTGACCGGCAATCTCGGCACTTCGGTATTCACTGGGCTGCACGTCACCCACGAGCTGTTGAGCGCGCTGGGCAATACCCTCGTGCTCGCGGTGCCGGCGGCGTTGCTCGGCTTCACGTCAGGAACAACCTTCGGCACGGTTGCCGCCTTTAACCACGGCAAACCCCTCGACAAGGTCTTCTCGGTGATCACGATACTTGGCCTCAGCATGCCGCATTATTGGCTCGCCATCGCCCTCGTCATCGTGTTCGCGGTGCTATGGAATGCGCTGCCTGCCGCCGGCATGGGCGGCACCGGCGGTGTCCCGACCAGCTGGGAGGAGATCCAGCATATGATTTTGCCGGTCGCCACCCTGTCGATGATCCCGATGGGGGTGATCGGCCGGATGGTGCGCTCGACCGTGCTCGAAATCCTCAGCCATGAGTTTCCGACCGCGCTGCGGGCCAAGGGGCTACGGTCGAGGCACATCGTGTTTCATGTGCTGAAAAATGCGGCACCGCCTGCGCTCGCCGTAATGGGTCTGCAGCTCGGCTATCTGCTCGGCGGCTCGATCCTCGTCGAAACCGTGTTCAACTGGCCCGGCTCCGGCCAGTTCATGAACCTGGCAATTTTCCGGCGAGACATTCCGGTCTTGCAGGGCACCGTGCTCGTGCTCGCCAGCTTTTTTGTGCTGATCAATTTGCTGGTCGATCTCATCCAGGCGCTGATCGACCCGCGCATGCGCAGATAGCCGGAGCGACCTAGCGCGATGACCGATATTGCGGTCGTTCGGCCGGTAATCAGAGCAGATGATCAACCGGCCAGCGAGCCCCGGGGTTACTGGAGCACGGTCGGCGACCGATTATTGCACGATCGGGTGACCCTGAGCGTCGCAGCCGTTCTGCTGCTGATCGTCGGCCTCGCGTTGTTTGCGCCCTGGGCGGCAACCCACGATCCCCTGCAAGGCAGCGTGCTGCGCCGCCTGAAGCCGGTCGGCACCCCGGGCTATTTTCTCGGCACCGATGAGACCGGCCGGGACATCTGGTCGCGTCTCGTCTATGGCGCCCGATTATCGCTTGTCTGCGGTCTTACGCCGGTCCTGTTTGCGACAATGATCGGCGGGATGCTCGGCCTTCTCGCGGGCATTGGCGGCCGACTGCTGAACAATTTGATCATGCGTGTGGTCGATGTCTTCTATGCGTTTCCTTCGGTGTTGCTGGCGATCGCAATCTGCGGCGTGATCGGGGCAGGCATCGGCAATACGATCCTTTCACTGACCGTGGTCTTTATCGCGCCTATCGTACGGGTCACCGAGAGCCTCACGACGCAGGTCAAGACCCGTGACTTTGTCGAAGCGGCACGGGCGAGCGCTGCGCCGCTTTTTGCGATCATCCGCGATCAGATCTTGCCGAACGTACTCGGCGGCATCCTTGTTTATGCAACGAGTCTCGTCAGCATCAGCATCATCCTATCCGCCGGACTGTCCTTTCTCGGCCTAGGTGTAACCCCGCCCAATCCGGAATGGGGCTTGATGCTCAATGCGCTGCGCCAGGCGATCTTCGTCGATCCGATCGTCGCGGCTTTGCCTGGAGTGGCTATCGTCATTACCTCGCTGTGCTTCAACCTGTTGAGCGACGGCCTGCGCAGCGCGATGGACATCAAGCTGCCGTCATGATCGACCGGGCTGTCTCCGACAGGAGTGACCGGGATCGCGGCGGGCCGGCGCAACCGCTCCTCCTGGCGCGCGATCTGAAGAAGCATTTCCCCGGCAAAGACCGATGGCTTGGCCGCCGCGAGATGGTGCAGGCCGTCGACGGCGTGTCGTTCAGCCTCGCCAAGGGAACGACGCTGGGTGTCGTCGGCGAATCCGGTTGCGGCAAATCGACGACGGCGCGGCTTCTGCTGCACCTGATCAAGCCCGATGCCGGTGAGATCATCTTCGATGGCGAGGCCGTCGGCGCACCTCAAGGGCTGACGATCCGCGAGCTGCGCCTGCAGATGCAGATGGTGTTCCAGGACAGCTATTCGTCGCTCAACCCGCGCGCCACGATCGCCGACATCATTGCCTTTGGTCCGCGCACGGCGAAACATCTGCGCCCACAGCCAGCGCGCGAGCGCGCCGAGCGGCTGCTCGAGCAAGTGGGACTACGCCCGTCGTTCTTTGCCCGCCGCTATCCGCACGAGTTGTCGGGTGGGCAGCGGCAACGCGTCAACATCGCCAGGGCATTGGCCCTCGAACCGCGCCTCCTGATCCTCGACGAAGCGGTATCGGCGCTCGACAAATCGGTCGAAGCGCAGATCCTCAACTTGCTTGCCGATCTGCGGCGGGATCTCGACCTGACCTATATTTTCATCTCGCACGACCTCAATGTCGTCCGGCATGTCAGCGACCGTGTCGTCGTCATGTATCTCGGCCGCATCGTAGAGGCCGGGTCGGTCGAAGAAATCTTTCGTCGGGCGCGCCATCCCTATACGCAAGCACTCCTGCGCGCGATGCCGAGCATGGATCCGGACCGCCGGACCGCGGCGCCGCCCCTGTTCGGGGACCCGCCAAATCCGATCAACCCGCCTACGGGTTGCCGCTTCCGGACCCGCTGCGCCTTCGCCGAGGATGTCTGCGCGCGGGTTTCGCCTCGTCTCGACCCGATCGACAATCAACACGAGGTCGCCTGCCACATGATGGTGTCCGGTTCCGGCCACAGCCGCAGTGATGGAACGGCAAACTTCGCTGATTGAGCCGCCGGCGGTCGAGGTCACCGACCTCACCGTCCGCTTTCGCCTGCGCGACCGAACGGTTCACGCGGTCAATGGAATCAGCTTTCACCTGGAGCGCGGCGAGGTGTTGGGGATCCTCGGGGAGTCGGGATCCGGCAAGAGCGTGACATTGCGCGCGCTGATGCGATTGCTGCCGGGCAATTGCGAAATCGGCGGGCAGATCTTCGTCGGCGGCGAGGATGTGAACGCCGCCTCTGCGGAGCATCTCGAAGATCTGCGGGGTGACCGCGTCGCGATGATCTTCCAGGAGCCGATCACCGCGCTTGATCCGGTCTTCACGATTGGCGAGCAGATTGCCGAGACGGTCGTCCGGCACGAGAGAGTGAGCCGCCGAGAAGGCCGGCGTCGGGCGCTCGATCTGTTGGAGCGGGTCCAGATCCCCTCGGCGCGCCGCCGGCTCGATTCCTACCCGCACGAGATGTCAGGCGGCATGCGGCAGCGCGCAATGATCGCGTTGGCATTGTGCTGCAAGCCCGGTGTGCTGTTGGCCGACGAGCCGACGACCGCGCTCGACGTCACAGTGCAGATCCAGATCCTATTGCTGCTGCGCGAGCTGCAACGCGAGCTCGGCATGGCAGTCGTCTTCGTCACCCATGATGTCGGCGCCGCCGTCGAGGTCAGCGACCGGCTCGCGGTGATGTATGCCGGCCGCTTTGTCGAAACGGGCAGCGTGCGCGCGGTCATGCACAAGCGAGCTCACCCCTATACCGAAGGGCTCCTTGCGGCCAATTTGCACGGCGCCGAGCCCGGCACCAGGCTGATGACGATCCCGGGCGCGCCGCCCGATCTTGCGGCACTGCCGTCGGGCTGCAGCTTCGCTCCGCGCTGCTCGAGCGCGCTGCCGACCTGCAGCGAGCGCCTGCCGACCCTCGAACCTTGTGGCGAAGGGCATGTCGCCCGCTGTATCCGCGTCAAGGAACGGCTTGAGGCCTGACCCAAAATGAATCTCGACACATCAGGCAATTCGTCATTCCCGCGGAAGCGGGAATCCAGCGGGTCCAAGGCTTCAGCGGTTGCCCTGGACCCCCGCTTTCGCGGGGATGACGACTAACGCATTGAAATACCACTCCACTTGGGTCGAAGGGAGATGCATATGCATCGGAGAGCGTCCGCGCGCGAGTCAATCGGCAGTCTGAGCTTCGCCGTGCTTCTAGCCTCGCTCGCATTCGCCTCGGCGCATGCTGAGCAAGTGCTGCGGGTCGGCATGACCGCTGCCGACATTCCGACGACGGGCGGGATTCCCAACAATGGGGGCGAAGGCTACCGCTTCCTCGGGTTCCCCGCCTTTGATGCCCTGGCGAATTGGGATTTCAAGCACACCGACCAAACCGCCGAAGTCACGCCGGGGCTCGCCACCAGCTGGGAGATCGACGAAGTAGACCACACACGGTGGATCTTTCATCTGCGCAAAGGCGTCAAATTCCATGACGGCACCGATTTCAACGCCGATGTGGTCGTATTCAACCTCGGCCGGATCTACGACGACAAGTCGCCCCAGTTCGACGCGACCTCTTCGCCGATCGTCCGGGCGGTGGTCAGCATGGTGGCGCGCTGGGAGAAGCTCGACGATAACACCGTTGCGGTCTACACCACCGTACCGTTCAGCCATTTCCCGTACCTCGTCACCCGCATCCTGATGGTCAGCCCGGCTGCTTGGGAGAAGGCCGGACGGAACTGGGTCGAATTTGCCAAGGCGCCGGCTGGCACCGGTCCCTTCAAGATCACCAAGGTGACGCCGCGGGTCAGTGTCGAGATGTCGCGCAACGACAATTACTGGGATGAGAGCCGCCGGGCAAAGCTCGACCGCATGGTTGTGATGCCGATGCCGGAGGCCAATACCCGGGTATCTGCGCTGCGCTCGGGTGAGGTCGATTGGATCGAAGTGCCGCCGCCCGACATGATCGACAGCCTGAGGAAGGCCGGGTTCCAAATCAGCCTGTGGCCCTATCCCCACACCTGGCCCTATGTGCTCAATGTCACCGGCCAATCGCCTTTTGCCGACAGGCGGGTCCGCCAGGCGGCCAATTACGCGATCGACTGGGAGGGACTGGTAAACCTGCTCAACGGCAGCGCCAAACCAGCGACCGGCCTCTATCCGACAGAACACCCGGTGTTCGGCACCCCCGCAAACCAGTACCGGTTCGACCCGGAGAAATCCAAGGCGCTGCTCAAGGAAGCCGGCTATGACAATCGTCCAGTCAAGGTCAAGGTGATGATCTCGACCTCCGGCTCGGGCCAGATGATGCCGTTGCCGATGAACGAATTGCTGCAGCAGAGCATGCAGGCGGCGGGCTTCGACCTCGATTTCGAGGTCGTCGAATGGGGCGCGATGCTGCTCGGCTACCGCAGCGCCCCCGACGCGCCGGCATCGAAGGGCGTCGATGCGCTCAATATCAGCCTCAGCTACACCGACCCGTCATCGATGTTCCGCTACCATCACAGTACCAGCTATTCGCCAAAGAACCAAAATTGGGGCCACTGGTCGGATCCGCGGCTCGACGATCTCCTGATACGCGCGCAGGAAACTTTCGATCCGTCGGCGCGCGACAAGATCCTCGCCGAGGCGCACGGCCTTGTCGTCGACGAAGCGCCTTGGGTGTGGATCGTCCACGACCTCAGTCCACGCGCGTTGTCGCCCAAGGTCAAAGGCTTCAAGCCGGCGCAAAGCTGGTCTCAGGACTTTACCAGCATCAGCATCGACTGAAGCAGAGGGGGAAAGAAGCCGGGATTGGCCCCTCTCCCGCGGTGCGGGAGAGGGGAGCTATAGTGCCGGGCGGCGCTCCCAGAACGGGGTCGCCTTCTCGAACGCATCGGCCGCGCGGAACAAGGTCGGCTCTTGGAATGGCTTGCCGACCAGCTGGATGGCCACCGGCAGGCCGCCGGCGCCAAACCCGGCGCATATCGAGATCGCCGGATAGCCGGCGACGTTGAACGGCATCGTAAAATTAGGCGCCGCGAACAGGTCCCATTTGGGCACGGCATCGATCTTTGCCGCCTCCGCCGGCTGGGTCGCGGTGAGCACCACATCGAGCCCGGCCATTGCCGCTTGCAATTCGGCCCGCAACTCGCGGCGCCGCCGAACCGCCTGGACATAGTCGACCCCCGACATAAAGGCGCCGAGCATCAACCGGCTGCGCATGCGCTCCCCAAAATCGCCGAGCCGGGTGCGCGCCCATTCCTCATAGGCCGCGGCGCGCTCGGTGATCGAGATCAGCGAGCCGCACGCCGTCCAGTCCTGCAATGGCGAAAGCTGCACCTCGCGGATCTCGGCGCCGAGATCGCGGAAGGTGGCGATCGCCGTGCTGATGCCGCGTTGGGTGCCCTCGCTGACCTTGTGGTCGGTCTCGTGGAAGTGGTGGATGACGCCGATCTTGAGCCCCTTGATCCCGCTGCCTAGTAACGCGGTGTAGTTCGGGATCGGACGCGCGGCGCTCGCTGGATCGCGCGGGTCGTGGCCGGCGAGGGCCTGCAGCATCAATGCGCAGTCCTCGGCGGTCCACGCCATCGGCCCGATATGATCGAGGCTGAACGCGGCTGGCGCCACGCCGGCGCGGCTGACGAGACCATAGGTCGGCTTGATGCCGGCGATGCCGCACAACGCCGCCGGACCGCGGATCGACCCGCCGGTATCGGTGCCGATCCCGCCGAGGATCAGCCCGGCCGCCACACCGGCGCCGGTGCCGCTGCTGCTGCCGGCAGTGAAATGCTCGGTGTTCCACGGGTTGCGCGCCGGCGGCTTGGGCAGATCAAAGGACGGCCCGCCATCGGCGAATTCATGCGTCGTTGTTTTGCCCATCAGCACCGTGCCGGCGGCGGCGAGCTTCTCGGCGCAGGCAGCGTCGGCGTCGGGGATGTTGTCTTGCAGGAATTTCGACTGGCAGGTCGTCGGGATGCCCTTGGTGTCGACGATGTCTTTGAGGCCGATCGGGATGCCGTGCAGCGGCCCCTTGGGACCACGCGCCATAATCTCGCCCTCGGCGGCCCGCGCCTCCGCCAATGCCCGCTCCTCCGTCAGGTGGACAAAGGCGTGCAGCTGCTCGTCCAGCGCAAGAACGCGCTCCAGGCAGGCGCGGGTCAGCTCGACCGGTGAGAGACGCTTCGCCGCGATCAGCCGGGCGGCTTCGGCTATCGTCGGGATCGGGCCGCTCATGCCAGATCCTCCTCGGTGAAGTTGCAGGTATGCGCCGGCTCGGCCATTCGGCCGCGCGGCTGGCGCACCCGCTCGGCCATCTCGGCAATGCCGGCATAGGCCGATTTCAGCTCGGCCTTTTGCTCCGGGGTCAGGTCCAGCCCGGCGCGGGCGAGCAGAAATTCGAGGGCCTCGTCTGTCATTTCGGGCATGAGCGCAGTCTCCTCGGTGGCTGTAAAACCCTACCAGAGCGCAATAGGAGCGGTAAACGTCGGACAGCGCCCGCGGGCACGTAGCGCCCGAGATTGGGAAGGTCGGGCGGCCCAGCCACGCGGGCTGCACCAGCTTCGCTCAGCGAAGCGTCGCCGCGCCTCGTTCACTCAAGCAAAAAAGCCCGGCGGCGTTTCGGCCGCCGGCGGCATCGGCCCACGCCTCGCGCGCGAAGCGCCAAGGGATCAGGACCAAGTCCTTGAAATTCCTGGAATCCAGACTTGGGGAACAGGTGATAACAGGAGCGGGAAGACGGATCGGCCAACGATCTCCGGCATCAGTGGGGCTCCAGTACCGACATGGCTGCCATATATGGGTTCATGATCCGTTCTCTGCAATGCCGACAGCTCGGCACCCTGCCCGGCTGCCGTCGAAAAAGAACAAGGGGATAAGCCCAATGGCGAGCCGACCATCCGCGGCTTCGTGTCGAACGACCCTTTCGCGCCGATAGCGGTCATCGGCCAAACGCTGGTCAACCGTCTGCTCACGACCCTACCTGGCCATGAGCAGCCCGGGCGGGTAATCCCAGAAGCGGAAGTCCACGGAGGCCCTTCGCCGCGACTTGGCGCCCTAATCGGTCATCCGGTCGTCAAGTATCACGACACCGATGTCGGCTTCCTCTGTCCGCTGCTTCTTCCTGTCTTCCTAAAAGAAGACAAAGGACCGGACCACGACGTTCCTGCGGCATCGGGCGTCGGCGGGCGCGGTCGGGTCGACACAGGCAGTATGGAAAGACCAGCGCGAGACGGAGCCGTCGGTCACAGAGTCATAGCATTTGAGCATTGAGACGTCGGTGGGCTTCTGCCGGGGAAGCCAGTACCACTCGTGGTCGGGGCGGTAGGTGAAGCGGGTGGTCTCGCCGACGCGGTCGTCGTAGATCCGGTAGTTGGTGATGTAGGGCTGGTCGGCGAAGGAGAGCCAAGCGCAGAGCACGAAGGGAAACTGCTCGACTGTCTCCATCGGCTTGGCGAGGTTGATCGACATGAACCGCCGCGACATCTTCTTGTCGGCCTCTTCCTCGGTGTAGTGCTGCGCGCGCCCGAAGTTCCGCAGGTTTCTGGTGAGCAACTCGCGGCAACGCACGCGGCCGCTGTTGTCGTTCAGGTCGTTGTGCACAAGGTTGGCGTAGTTGGCGTTCACACCCGGGTTGTTGCCATCCTGGTCTTCCGTGCGGTCGCCCGCGTAGTCCTTGTCGAAGACGTCGTGGTTGTAGACCAGTGCATCGGTCGCGTCCGGGAAGAACTCGAGCAGGAGCTTCTCGATCTCGGGGTAGAACACGCGCTCCACCTCCGCCGCATCGTAGAAGTTCGAGCACTTGGATTCCAGGTGCGCCAGCGACAGGCCGAGCCTGTCCATGCATTCGGGGCTGTTGGGCGAGAGGCCCGGATAGTACTCGCCGATGCGCCGCGCATCGCGCATCGAGAGCGGCGCGGCAATCCCGATCGAACGCCGCGACGCGCGCGAGGTCACTCACATCGAAGGCTGGAGCGACGAGGGCCGGCGCGTCGCCGTCCGTCTGACGCCGCCGGACAGCCCCGCCGCCAATTACGCCTTCGACGTGACCCCGGCCCGCCTCGTCACCGCGCTCGTCACCTGTCCCGCCTCACGCGAGGGGCTGCTCGGTCTGTTCACCGAGCGAGCGCGGCGGGTTACAGGTGAGTAGCGGTCCTCACAGCAGTGTAGCTTGCCCGGGTGGATAAGTGATTTGCGCGCCCTCCACCTGCGCGAATGGCGTGAGCTCATGCATCCGGTAGCTGCTCTCTGATAAGATCTCGACGACCGGCACGCCGCGCACCATGAGCGCATCGGCCACCAATGAACGGTGGCAGCGCCATGGCACCGCCTCGGCGCACATGATCGCGACGCGGTTTTCGCGGCTCGTGCGAATGAGCGCAGCGAGCGCGTCGCGAAATTCCTCGGTCTGCATATAATCGGCAAAGCCCCGAAAACCTCCGTTTCGCCAGCCGGTATTAGGGGAATCCTTGCGGGGACGCCGCAGGCCGCCCAGCGCCTTCAGATGCACATATTCGAGATGCCGGGCTTTCAGGCTGCTCGCCAAGGCGGTGTGGTTGAATTGCGGATTATGGCGCGACCGCGGGATCGTACGGATGTCGACGAGCCGTTCGATGCCATAGGCTTGCAGCAGCGCCAGAAAGGCCTCGATCGGCAAGGTCGAATGCCCGAGCGTGAAGATCACGTCTTCCGGCCAACGCGCTTCTTGCGGTGGAGGATGTTCGCTCATGGGGCGGCCATGGTGATGAGTAACCGGTTGTCTAATGAGCACCCTGCACTATCCGCCCGGCGCGGCCGATATGGTGTGACGACAAACGCGCCCTGCCAATCCCGGCGCAGCTCGCCGGTGCGGCCGCCGGTGGCGCGGAACCGCTCCGCCGCCCGCGTGCGGGGCGCCTGGATATCGCTGCCAAAAAGCTCCGCACGCTCGAGCGCCGCGAGGTCGTCGCCTGGACGCGCCATCGCCGACCACTTGGTTCCGGCTTCTGATAGAACGCGTCCATCACGGTCTCTGCGGGCGCTGTCTCTTCTGCGCCGATTCCGGCTGTTCGCCGTCAGGGGAGCAACGGGCAAAATCGACCCAACTGCGACATTGGCCGCGCGGTTTCGTGGCGTCCGCTACCTGATCCGACAGCGGACCTTCGGACCTTGAGCGTGCTTGCGAAAGAATCGGGCCGTCCTTGACCCACTGCGGTCATAAGCCGGGTCGAAATCCCGCAGCGCAGCAGTCTCCTCCCGTACCGACGTGTGCTATCCTTTCGGTCAGAAGCCCCGGAGGCGACGACAGCGCACGCCTCGATTCATAACCTGTGGACCTACTGACCAGGTGACCGAACGAGCGCCGCGAGTTCATCACGCTGCTCGGCGGCGCGGCGGCATGGTCGCGGCACGCGCGCAGCAGGGCGAGCGCGTTCGGCCTATTGGCGTGACATCCTAGCCGCCGATTGCCAGGCGTGTTAAGCTAGAAAAAAATCCTGCATTCGCTCGGCGTTTTCTCCGAGCAACTTGCCCCTGGCTCTGAACATGGGCGACATCCACCGCAGCGTTGAACCTGGGCGTTGCGGAACGCCCGTCTCTCATAGAGGAGTCCACTCACATGAATCGCAAGAGCTTTCTTGTTGGTCTCCTGGCCGCTGGTTGCTTCGTCGCAACGTCCACGCTCATGACGAGTCCTGGGAACGCGCAAGCGGACCCAAAAGTCGCGAAGGCCATGGCGATATTGAAGGCCGAGACGGCGAAATTGGGCGCGCCCAAGGCCGAGGGAACCGATCAGACAGCCGACAAGACGACCCAGGGCTTGTATTTTGGCTCAACCAAGGTGAACAACGACTTCACGATTGTCGACAAGGTCAAGGCTGAGGCCGGCGGCACGGCTACGCTTTTCGTAAAGTCTGGTGATGATTATGTCCGCGTATCCACCAATGTGCCGGGCAGCGTACACGGCCGGGCGCTTGGGACCGTCCTGGACCCTAAGGGAAAAGCGATAGTGAATATCAACAAAGGTGAGGCTTTCTACGGCGAAGTCGACATCCTCGGCAAACCGTACGTGACCGGTTATGACCCGATCAAGGACGCATCGGGCAAGGTAATCGGCATCTGGTACGTCGGCTACGAAAAATAGGAATTCTCGACCCCCGTCGGCACGGTGGCCTTCATCGACTTCAGCGGCGCGCCGGCGACTTGGTCGACAAGATTTTGCGGGGGCGAAGCCCGCCGATCTTCCGGTCGAGCAGCCGACCAAGTTCGACCTCGTCGTTAACCTGATCGTGGCGAAGGCGCTCGGCCTCGACGTGCCGCCGACGCTTCTTGCCCGCGCCGACGAGGGGATCGAATAGCATTCCGTGCTGCATCTGAGCTCACGGCAGGGAATTGGCACGTCTCGTCCGTCCGCTCTGAACCGTGGCAACGTACTTGAAGGTCCGTTGAGGGATCGGACAGCGGACGGTGGAAACCCTGGGTGCCAAGGACAGGTATCCACCCGACAGGGACAGCCGGGATCGGGGCAAGGAATGACTGCTGTGGGGCAGGAAGAGCCGTTCCGAATTCGAAGCTGAGTGACCGAGAAGGGTTCGCGGGACAGAGACCGAGCGGCGGGCTTCGACCCAAGTCGGCCGTCAGCAGCCCGTTCAGGTGATCCCAGAAGCGGAAGTTCACGGCGGCCCGTCGCCGGCGGCTTGGCACTCTAAGTGGTTACCCGATCGTCAAGTATCACGACACCGATTTCGGCTCCGTCTGCCCGCTGCCGCTTCCTGTCTTCTTCCTAGTGCTTAGATCCATTCAGGTGATTCAACCTCGTAACCTTGTAGTAGTAGCCTTGTAGCCTTGTAGTAGCCTTGTAGGATGGGTTGAGCGCAGCGAAACCCATCTGCTGCGGTCGTTTACGATGGGTTTCGCGTATGCTCAACCCATCCTACGGCTCCTTTCTGGTAAATCGTGTGATTGAGTCTGAACACTAGAAGAAGACAAAGGACCGGACCACGACGTTTCTGCGGCATCGGGCGTCGGCGGGCGCGGTCGGGTCGATACAGGCAGTATGGAAAGACCAGCGCGAGACGGAGCCGTCGGTCACCGAATCGTAGCATTTGAGCATCGAGACCTCGGTCGGCTTCTGCTGGGGGAACCAGTACCATTCGTGGTTCGGACGGTAGGTGAAGCGGGTGGTCTCGCCAACGCGGTCGTCGTAGATCCGGTAGTTGTTGATGTACGGCTGGTCGGCGAAGGAGGGCCAGGCGCAGAGCACGAAGGGAAACTGCTCGACTGTCTCCATCGGCTTGGCGAGATTGATCGACATGAACCG